>ENA-OQIF01000347-OQIF01000347.1-human-gut-metagenome-genome-assembly--contig:-NODE-347-length-19994-cov-6.239342_pt1 | contig 19994 bp, 29 predicted proteins | sample MGYA00242574_ERZ504738 | MGnify/ENA primary metagenome ERZ504738 (study PRJEB26092, sample SAMD00036437) | human gut metagenome | host: Homo sapiens | study: EMG produced TPA metagenomics assembly of...
TTAACAAAGGCGAGGAAGTTACATTTACTGCAAAAGCAGATAAAGGAACAAATTCGTTGGCTGGTATGACATTTTCGGAAATGAAGTGAGCAAGGAAGCTTCTTACAAAGTAACACCGGAGGATAACCTGACATTGGTTGCTAAGTTTGAAGAATCTGACACACCGGTAGATCCGGATGGAGTAAACAAAGACAGTCTTAAGAAATTGTATGATGACTGTGTAGCGGCTGACAGAGACGAAAAAGAGTACACACCAGGTACATGGAAAGCATATGCAGATGCAATAGACGCTGCAAAAGCAGTCATTGACGATAAAGAAGCAACAGAAGAACAAGTGAAAAAAGCACATGATGATCTTCAAAAAGCTCTCTTTGAATTGAGACTGATTCCAAACAAAGATAAATTGGAAGACTTAATCAAAGAAGCAGAAAAGATGGATCTGAGCGGATATACATCAGAGAGCGTAAAAGTGTTTGAAGATGCACTTGCTCAGGCGAAAGTAGTTATGAAAGATCCGGAAGCTGATCAGGATGCTGTAGATGCAGCAGAGGGGCAGTTGAGGGCAGCAGTTGAACAGTTAGAAAAAGCTGACAAACCTGTAGTACCGAGCGAAGTAGATAAGAGCGCTTTGGAAAAATACTACAATGAATGTGTTTCATACTACAAAGAAGCTGACTACACAGCAGACAGCTGGAAAGTATATAAAGAAGCACTCACAAATGCCAAGACGGTGCTTGATGATGAAGATGCAACAGCAGAGGAAATCAAGGCAGCTACAGAGAAACTTGCAAAGGCAGCTAAGGATTTAGTGAAAAAAGAGGAAAATAAGAAACTAAGTACTCCATCTGCCGGTGGTTCAGATGAATCAGGAAAGAAACCGGTGACAGGAGATTCGACTGCGGCGCCAATGATGATGGTTCTTGCGGCAGCAGCATCCGTAATTGCAGGAAAAGAAATCTTAAAAAGAAAAAACGGATGAATAATAAAATAGCCGGCAATGAAAGTTGCCGGTTGTTTTAAAAGGGAAAAGGGAAAATGGGAAAAGGAAAAAGAAATGAAAAGGAAAATATATAAGGGATTTCATAAGATTCTTGCAGGAATATTTGTATTGAGTCTTGTGATGATTTCGATCCAGGTACCGACACTTGTCGCTGCCGGAGAGAAAAAAGGAGAGGAAAAATTGGTGAATATCGCACCGGAATCAGAGATTACAGTCCCAAGTTCGGAAGCGGGGAAAGAAAAAGAAAATCTGGTTGACGGTGACGATGCGACCTTGTGGGTGCAAAACGGTGATACATGGCCGAGTGAGGTATCATTGAAGCTGCCTGCAGATAATACAAAAAAGATTAAAAAAATCGTTGTAAAGTTTGAACAGGGACATACTCCTTGGACGGTGGATATTCAACTGTCACATGCATTGAATAACGTCACGAGTGATCTTGTTGTGGATGATACAAAAGTGAATCACTGTTTTGATGATGTCTATGAATTTGAATATGAGACACCTTTGAATTTTACACACACGTATATTACATTGTCTAATCCGCAAAACGATGGACAGCCGGGAGCGTTCTGGCCGGCTATTGCAGAGGTGGAAATCTGGGCGGAGGCATCTTCCGAGGAAAGTGATCTGACCAATGTGGCGCCGCAGGCGACAATCACATCTGTTGGCGGGGATGCCGGAGTAAAAAGCAATCTGGTTGATGATAATTATGAGACATTGTACGTTTACAACAATGGAGGTATCTCCGGTTTGAAAGACGGCGCATGGATCGAGATGGAGCTCGACAGAGAGTATCCGGTAAAATCTATGGAGGCGGCTTTTGAACTTGTGGATCCGGATGAAAATGGCTTTGAATTTACATTTGACGTACTTGGGAAGAGTAAAAATGACACCGAGTGGCAGACGTTATTTGCAGGAGTGAAGGCAACGCGTCTGGAGGATGGACATATTCAGACATTATCTTTAGACAGTGTCAAGAATTTAAAGAGCATTCGCATCAATGTGACTGATATTGCGAGCACAGGCGGAGATCCGTGGCCGGCGCTGGCGGAATTTAAAATCTTTGCAGATGCAAACGGAAGCAATGTAGAAGATACTGAGAGTATCGCATATAAAAAACCGGTTCATACTAACACAGGTCAGTCTACAGTATCCAGAGTGAATGATGGCTCTACAACGAATGTGTGGTCGGGGGACAGATATCCGGCATACATTGATATTGATTTGGAGAAAAATTATAATCTGGATGAGATTCAAGTGTTTACACCGTCCACAGGATATTCCCAGTATTCGATTTATACGAGTATGGACGGAAGAGATTTTGATAAGCTTGCGGAAAAAACAGTAAAGAAAGCTGTCCGGCAGACGGTGAAAAATACGCTGCTGATGGAAAAGAAGCAAGAATTGTTCGTGTATATATGGAATATCAGTCGACTTCGGAAAAGTCTTTGATCAATGAAATCCGTGTGCTTGGAAAGGAAAGCGGAACGAAAATTCAGGAGACACCAAAAGTTCAGGTGGAAGATTTTGCGGGTTCCGCATATGATGTGCAGATTACAGAACAAGATACGATTGATGAAGTGAAAGGGATCATTGAAAGAAGAATCGGCTCAGCGTATGTTGACTGGTTTACCTTGGAAGTGGCAGAAGGCGACAATGCATATGATTACTTTGAGTTATCTCAGAAAGATGGAAAGATTCACATCAAAGGAAACGATGGTGTCTCTCTTGCGACAGGGCTGAACCATTATTTGAAATATTATTGTAACGTAAATATTTCTCAGGTTGGGGATCAGGTGAAGATGCCAAAGAGCATTGTTCCAATTGAGGGAACGGTACATAAAGAGACAAAATTCCCGGTCCGCTATTCTTATAACTACTGTACGCTTTCATATTCTATGGCGTTCTGGGGTGAGAAAGAATGGAGAAATGAATTGGACTGGCTTGCATTGAATGGTGTAAATGTTGTTCTCGATGCAACAGCGCAGGAAGAAGTGTGGAGAAGATTTTTGGGAGAACTTGGATATTCGCACGAAGAAGCAAAAGATTTCATCGCAGGGCCGGCATACTATGCATGGGCATATATGGCAAATCTATCCGGATTTGGAGGACCGGTACATGACAGCTGGTTCACGGAGAGAACAGAACTTGCGAGAAAAAATCAGCTTATTATGAGAAAACTTGGCATGCAGCCGGTACTGCAAGGTTATAGCGGTATGGTTCCTGTTGATATTACAGATAAAGACCCAAGTGCACAGGTAATCAAGCAGGGGACATGGTGTTCGTTCCAAAGACCGAGTATGCTGAAGACAGATAGTGAGACATTTGACAAATATGCGCAGTTGTTCTATAAGGTACAAAAGGAAGTATATGGAGATGTATCTGACTACTATGCAACAGATCCGTTCCATGAAGGTGGAAACACAGGTGGTATGAGCCCGACAGTCATTGCCGAGAAAGTGTTGGCAAACATGATGGAGGCAGACGAAAATGGTATCTGGATTATTCAGTCATGGCAGGGAAATCCGTCGACGGCTCTGCTTCAGGGATTAGATGCAGCACGTGACCATGCGCTTGTACTTGATCTCTATGCAGAGAAAACTCCGCACTGGAACGAGACAGATCCTGGCTCTTACGGTGGAGCAGAAGGCGGTGGAGAATTTTTGAACACTCCTTGGGTTTACTGCATGTTGAATAACTTCGGAGGGCGTCTCGGACTGCACGGACATATTGAGAATTTTGTAAATGGTGTTGCGCAGGCAGCGGCACAGGCGAACCATATGGCGGGAATCGGTATCACACCGGAAGCATCTGTGAATAATCCGGTACTGTATGATCTGTTCTTCGAGACAATCTGGTCAGATGATGGTGAGAATTTATCGGCGATCAACCTGGACGAATGGTTTAAGGATTACACAACGAGAAGATATGGGGCAGAGAGCCAATCGGCGTATGAAGCAATGCAAATCCTGAATGATACTGTGTATAATCCAGAGATGAATATGAAAGGACAGGGAGCGCCGGAGTCGGTTGTCAACGCCCGTCCGGGATTAGATATTGGAGCGGCTTCCACTTGGGGAAATGCGGTGATCGATTATGATAAGGCTGAACTGGAAAAAGCGGCAGCACTGTTGCTAAAAGACTATGACAAATTAAAAGACAGTGCCGGTTATCAATATGATCTTGCAAATGTATTAGAGCAGGTGTTATCGAACACTGCTCAGGAATATCAGAAGAAGATGGCAGATGCATTCCGCGAGGGGGACGCTGAAAAATTTGAAAAAATGTCAAACAGTTTCCTTGAAATTATTACAAAGGTAGAGGAAGTAACCGGAACACAGGAAGAATTTATGCTTGGCACATGGCTGGAATCGGCGAAAGCACTTGCGAAAAATGCAGACGATTTCACAAAAGAATTGTATGAGCTAAATGCACGTGGCCTTATCACAACATGGGGAAGTATCGAGCAGGCAAACAGTGGAGGCTTGATTGATTATTCCAATCGTCAGTGGTCAGGACTTACAAGCGACTATTATAAACCACGCTGGGAAAAATGGATTGCCGAACGGAAAAAAGAATTGGCAGGAGAAGAGTCAAAAAATTACTCAGCAGCAGATTGGTTTGAAATGGAATGGGCGTGGGCTCGGAGCAATAACGAATATCCAACGAAAGCAAACGGTATGGATTTGGAAAAGCTGGGGACAGAGATTCTTGATAAGTATTCTGTAAGCCAGATTCCGAAAGATCCTGCAGAGAACGATGAGTTTGATATCTCTCTGGAAGGAATGACTGCAACTGCCGGAAGTGAGCAGGCAGGAAGTGAGACGGAAGGCTTGGCAAATTATGTTCTGGATAACAATACAGGAACGCTGTGGCATTCTTCATGGGCTGGGGCAGAGAGAGAAGACCTGTGGATTGATATCCGGCTTCCGGAAAAACAACTGGTGGATGGAATCCGTTTGTTGCCAAGAACAAGTGGAACAAATGGAGTTATCACAAAATACAGAATTGAAGTGAGTGCTGACAACGGACAGAGTTATCAGGAAGTGAGCAGTGGAACATGGAGTTCTGGAAACAGTTGGAAAAAGGCAAGTTTTTCAGAAGTGGAGGCAACAAATGTCCGTGTCTATGCGGTAGAGTCGCTTTCGACGGATTCTAATAATTATGCTTCCGCTACTGAGATTCGCATTACCGGACCGAAAAAGGTAGAAGTGCCGGTTGACAAGGCAGAACTACAGGAAGCCTATGATAAGGCGGCTAAAATGGATCTGAGTATGTACACGGAACAGAGCCGCAAAGTGATGGAAGATGCAATTGCAAATGCAAAAGCAGTATTGGACGATGAAAAGTCGGCACAAGAAACAGTTGATGAAGCATTAAAACGGCTGCAGGAAGCAGAAAAAGGGTTGGAGTTGATTCCGAGCACGCCTGTGAAAAAAGAAGATCTTAAGAAGAAACTGGATGAGGCAGAACAATACAGGAAAGAGCTTGATTCCTATACACCTGTAACGAGAGAAGCTTTTGTGAAAGCTTATGAACTTGCAAAAGAGGTATATGAGGATGAAAAGGCAACTCAGGAAGCGGTAGATGCAGCATTTGGACAATTGCAGAAGGCGATTTTTGATCTGAGACAAATTCCGAGCAAGGAAAAATTAGAAGAGTTGATCAAAGATGTGGAACAAATGGATCTTACAGGATATACTGAGGAATCAGCAGGCAAGGTGGAATCAGCATTGGAGTTTGCAAAGAAAGTTGCATTTGATGAGAATGCGACAAGTGCTGATGTGAGAAAGGCATCAGATATGCTGAGAGCGGCAGTTCAGGGATTGGAAGAAAAATCTGAAAGTGGCACAACACCGGATAAGCCGGAAAGTGGAAATCAGAAAGAAAATCCAAAAGAAAATCCAAAAGAGCAATCGAGTGTGAAAACAGGAGATAACAATTCTATGATTGTTTGGCTTGTAGTAGCAGTATCGATGTTAGTTGTCCTAATGGAAAGAAAGAGAAAAGAGAAGCGATAGTATTATAATAAAGAAGAAACCGGAGCTTTTGCTCCGGTTTCTGTTTGCGTATATAGAACTATGAAAGTTTTTTCGCATCTTTGAAGAATGTAAGTGCTGTGTAAATCATTACTACGATAACAATCCATGTCAACACTGTAGTTGGCATCTCTTTTACTAAGAAGTAAGCGATGAATACACCGATCATACCACCAACTGTTAACATAACAGAAGCTTTTCTGTCGTATTTTCCTTCTTTGATGAATTTGATACCACAAGATGGCATTAAGAATGCACAAGAACCCATCATAATAGGGAATGCAGATTTAATATTCATACCAAGTGCACCAATCATAGCCATACATGGAGCGTAAAGTCCAACACCGATTGTCATCAAAGCACCTAAGAAGAAGTTGATTACGATACCAAGAACAAGTTTTACGCCTGTAAGACCTGTAGCTGTTCCGGCAGCACCGAATGGTCCAACTTCCATTAATTTACAACCCATCATCACTGCAAGGAAAAGTAATGCAACACCTAAAGCGATACGGATCTGTTTTACAGGAAGTTTTGAAACGATACCTGCACCGATGTAAGAACCGATTGCAGCTGCTGCAAGTAAACCTACTAATGTAACTGTGTCTAAGTCAATCAATCCAAGGAAGAGTACGAATTCTGTTACGACAGGAATCGCATCTCCAACGTTGAGAGTACCTGGCATTACTTCGTCATCACAAGACTTTGTAAATTTGAAACCTGCCTGAGTGGTAGCGAAACTACCAATTCCTAATGTATCGAAAAAGTTAGTGATAATACCAATAAGTAACAATGAGATAACTTTCTTGCCTGTAAATTCTTCTTTATGTTTGATACAGTCGGCAATCCAGTAAATAGCAAAAACTGCAGTATAAGCAATAATAACGATACGTAAAATAAGAGTAGCGTTCATATAATATCCCTCCAGATTAAATATTAAATTTTGAAAATTGGTAAAAAATAGAGACATATCAAAGAGATAGTATATGCAAAGCCCCCGATATTGAATATACCTTGTTAAAAATATGTCTTTATCTATTGATAATTGTAACAAGTTTAATAGGAAAAGTCAATGGATTCAAAGGTGAAATTTAGTTCAGTAAAGTGCCGAAAAAAAGCCTAAGATTCAGCGTTTCTTCCTATTTATAAATATAAGAGTAACAGTTCGGCTGCAAAAGCTTGAAACAGTGGTATAGCAGTCGGTTTTGCAGCAGATTTATGAGAAATTTTCTCTTGTAAACGAACTGGCAGAAAAAATAAAAAAAAGTCTTGAAAAATGAAAAGAAATCATGTATAATAAAAAAGCTGTGACATGATAGCGTTGAAGCGTGAGGTTGCTACTTATAATAGTAGGTGTTCCGTGGAGCGAATGTCAAGTTAGGAAACTGGCGACAAGTCACTGTACGAATCAATAACAACCGATGAAAAACGGTAACAACGTGTGAGTTCTCACGACACACACGGGAGAGTGTACAGTCACCGCTTGTCGTACTTGAGTTTAATAGTACGAAAAGGAGGCGACTTTTTTTATGGCAAGTCAAGTAATGAGAATTACACTGAAAGCATATGATCACCAATTGGTTGATGCATCTGCAAAGAAAATTATCGAAACTGTAAAGAAAAATGGATCACAGGTGAGCGGACCGGTACCACTTCCAACTAAAAAAGAAGTAGTAACAATCTTAAGAGCCGTACACAAATACAAAGATTCCAGAGAGCAGTTCGAACAAAGAACTCACAAAAGACTGATCGATATCATCACACCAACACAGAAAACTGTTGATGCATTATCAAGATTAGAGATGCCAGCTGGTGTTTATATCGACATCAAAATGAAAAACAAATAAGAGTTCGATCAAATTAAGAGACAGTAAGTATCCTATAATTTAGGATGAACACGAAAGTGTTCCGCTGTAAATCACAGGAGGTAATAATAATGAAGAAAGCTATCTTAGCTACAAAAGTCGGAATGACTCAAATCTTCAACGAAGACGGAGTATTAACTCCAGTAACTGTTCTTCAGGCTGGTCCTTGTGTAGTAACACAGATCAAAACAGTTGAGAACGACGGTTACAGTGCTGTTCAGGTTGGTTTTGTTGACAAAAAAGACAAAATCGTGAACAAAGACAAAAATGGTAAAAAAGAGATTGTACACAGACATGGTACAACAAAAGCAGAAAAAGGACATTTTGACAAAGCTGGTGTTTCAAGCAAGAGATTTGTAAGAGAATTCAAATTTGAAAATGCTGAGGAATTTACATTAGCACAGGAAATCAAAGCTGACATCTTTGCAGCAGGAGACAAAGTAGATGCTACTGCAATCTCAAAAGGTAAAGGATTCCAGGGTGCGATTAAGAGACATAACCAACACAGAGGTCCTATGACTCACGGTTCTAAATTCCATCGTCATGCAGGTTCTAATGGTGCTGCATCTGATCCAAGTAAAGTATTCAAAGGTAAAAAGATGCCAGGACACATGGGAAGCAAGAGAATTACAATTCAAAATCTTGAAATCGTAAGAGTAGATGCTGAAAACAACTTAATCTTAGTAAAAGGATCAGTTCCGGGACCTAAGAAATCTTTAGTAACAATTAAAGAAAGCGTAAAAGCAATCTAGTCTTTAATAGGAAAGGAGGAACACACAGATGGCAAACGTATCTGTTTATAATATCGAAGGTAAAGAAGTTGGAACAATCGACTTGAATGATGCTGTATTCGGTGTTGAAGTAAATGAACACTTATTACACATGGCAGTTGTGAACCAACTTGCAAATAAACGTCAGGGAACGCAGAAAGCAAAAACTCGCTCAGAAGTTTCAGGCGGTGGTAGAAAACCATGGAGACAAAAAGGAACAGGTCATGCAAGACAAGGTTCTACAAGATCTCCACAATGGACAGGCGGTGGAGTTGTATTTGCTCCAACACCAAGAGACTACTCTTTCAAATTAAACAAAAAGAAAAGAGAGCAGCTCTGAAATCAGCTCTTACAACAAGAGTATTAGAAAACAAATTCATCGTTCTTGACGAAATGAACTTTGGTGAAATTAAAACAAAGAATTTCCAGAACATGTTAAACAACTTAGAAGTATCTAAAGCATTAGTAGTGTTAGAAGATGGAAACACAAATGCAGCATTATCTGCAAGAAATATTGCAAATGTGAAAACAGCTTGGACAAATACAATTAATGTGTACGATATCTTAAAATACAACACAGTAATCGTAACGAAAGCTGTTGTTGCAACAATCGAGGAGGTGTACGCATAATGGCAGACATTAAATACTATGACGTAATCCTTAAACCAGTAATCACTGAAAAATCTATGGAGCTTATGGCTGACAAGAAATACACTTTCTTAGTTCACACACAGGCTACAAAGAATCAGATTAAAGAAGCAGTTGAAAAAATGTTCGCAGGAACAAAAGTAAAAAGCGTAAATACTATGAATCTTGATGGAAAAACAAAAAGACGTGGTATGACATTCGGAAAAACTGCTAAGACAAAAAAAGCAATCGTTCAGTTAACAGCTGAAAGCGCTGATATCGAAATTTTCGAAGGACTGTAAGAGACAGCCCAACAATAGAAACCATACGGATTAAAACCGTGATAATAAATAATCGTAAACGAAAGGAGTGACAGTAATGGGAATTAAAACATATCGCCCATATACACCTTCCAGAAGACATATGACAGGTTCTGATTTTTCAGAAATCACAAAGACAACTCCAGAGAAATCTTTGTTAGCTTCTAAAAGCAGAACAGCTGGTCGTAACAATCAAGGTAAGATCACAGTAAGACACCGCGGAGGCGGAGCTAAAAGAAAATATAGAATTATCGACTTTAAGAGAAAGAAAGATGGTATTCCGGCAACTGTAATCGGAATCGAGTACGATCCAAACAGAACAGCGAATATCGCACTTATCTGCTACGCAGATGGTGAAAAAGCTTATATTCTTGCGCCTCAAGGCTTAACAGATGGAATGAAAGTAATGAACGGACCAGAAGCTGAAGTGAGAGTAGGAAACTGCTTACCGCTTTCTGAGATCCCAGTAGGTACACAGATCCACAACATTGAGTTATATCCAGGAAGAGGCGGACAGTTAGTTCGTTCAGCTGGTAACAGCGCTCAGTTAATGGCTAAAGAAGGAAAATATGCAACATTAAGATTGCCATCAGGCGAAATGAGAATGGTGCCGATCATCTGTAGAGCATCAATCGGTGTTGTAGGTAACGGAGATCACAACCTGATTAACATTGGTAAAGCCGGACGTAAACGTCACATGGGTATCAGACCTACAGTTCGTGGTTCTGTAATGAACCCTAATGACCATCCACACGGTGGTGGTGAAGGTAAGACAGGAATTGGTCGTCCAGGTCCATGTACACCTTGGGGTAAACCAGCACTTGGTCTTAAGACAAGAAAGAAAAACAAACAGTCTAACAAGTTAATCGTTAGAAGAAGAGATGGTAAAGGTATTAAATAAATCAGTTTACAAGGAGGTTAGAACCTATGGCTCGCTCACTTAAAAAAGGACCATTCGCGGATGAAAGCTTACTGAAAAAAGTAAAAGCTATGAACGAAGCAGGTGACAAATCAGTTATCAAAACTTGGTCACGTCGTTCTACTATTTTCCCACAAATGGTTGGACATACAATCGCAGTTCATGACGGAAGAAAACATGTACCTGTATATGTAACAGAAGATATGGTTGGACACAAACTTGGAGAGTTTGTTGCAACAAGAACATACAGAGGACATGGAAAAGACGAAAAGAAATCAAGAGTTCGTTAATTAATCGTAATTTGAAAGGAGGGTTCATCCATGGCAAAAGGACATAGATCCCAGATCAAAAGAGAGAGAAATGCAAATAAGGACACTAGACCATCAGCTAAGTTATCTTACGCTAGAGTTTCTGTTCAGAAAGCATGTTTCGTATTAGATGCCATCAGAGGTAAGGATGTACAAACAGCACTTGGTATTTTAACATACAATCCAAGATATGCTTCTAGCTTAATAAAGAAATTATTAGAATCAGCAATCGCAAACGCTGAGAACAACAACGGTATGAATGTTGAGAACCTTTACATTGAAGAATGTTACGCAAACAAGGGACCAACAATGAAGAGAATTAAACCGAGAGCACAGGGTAGAGCTTACAGAATCGAAAAGAGAATGAGCCACATTACTTTAGTGCTGAATGAAAGATAAGGAGGGCAATAATGGGACAGAAAGTTAATCCTCATGGCTTGAGAGTCGGTGTTATCAAAGATTGGGACTCTAAATGGTATGCAGAAGATAAATTTGCAGATTATTTAGTAGAAGATCATAAAATCAGAACATTTCTGAAAAAGAAATTATACAGCGCAGGAGTTTCTAAGATTGAGATCGAAAGAGCTTCTGACCGTGTAAAAATCATCATCTACACAGCAAAACCGGGTGTTGTAATCGGTAAAGGTGGAGCTGAGATTGAAAAAGTGAAAAAAGAACTTCAACAGTTCACAGATAAAAAATTAGTTGTTGATATCAAAGAAATCAAAAGACCGGATAAAGATGCTCAGTTAGTAGCTGAAAACATCGCATTACAGTTAGAGAACCGTATCTCATTCAGACGTGCTATGAAATCTTGCATGTCAAGAACAATGAAATCCGGAGCACTTGGTATCAAAACAGCAGTATCAGGTCGTTTAGGTGGAGCTGATATGGCTCGTACAGAGTTTTACAGCGAAGGAACTATTCCACTTCAGACACTTAGAGCTGATATTGATTATGGATTCGCTGAAGCAGACACAACTTACGGTAAAGTAGGTGTGAAAGTTTGGATTTATAAAGGCGAAGTTCTTCCAACGAAAGCAACTAAGGAAGGGAGCGATAAATAATTATGTTAATGCCTAAAAGAGTAAAACGTCGTAAACAATTCCGTGGTTCTATGAAAGGAAAAGCTTTACGTGGAAATAAAATCACAAATGGTGAATATGGTATTGTTGCAATGGAACCATGCTGGATCCGTTCAAACCAGATTGAAGCTGCCCGTATCGCGATGACACGTTACATCAAACGTGGTGGTAAAGTTTGGATTAAAATATTCCCTGACAAACCTGTAACTACGAAACCAGCTGAAACACGTATGGGTTCTGGTAAAGGAACTCTTGAATACTGGGTAGCAGTTGTAAAACCAGGACGTGTAATGTTTGAACTTTCAGGAGTACCTGAAGAAGTAGCTCGTGAAGCATTACGTCTTGCTATGCACAAATTACCTTGTAAATGTAAGATCGTTTCTCGCGAAGATTTAGAAGGCGGTGATAACAGTGAAAATTAATACATTTGTAAAAGATTTAAAAGGAAAATCAGTTGCAGAATTAAACGAAGAATTAGTAGCTGCTAAAAAGGAACTTTTTAACTTAAGATTCCAAAACGCAACAAATCAATTAGAAAACACAAGCAGAATTAAAGAAGTAAGAAAAAACATTGCTAGAATTCAGACAGTTATTACAGAAGCTTCTAAAGCTGAATAATAATTAAGATTGTGTTGAAAATTGTGAAAGGAGCAAAACTGTGGAAAGAAATTTAAGAAAAACACGTGTTGGTAAAGTTATCAGCAACAAAATGGATAAAACTATTGTAGTTGCAGTTGAAGATCACGTAAAACACCCTCTTTACAACAAAATCGTAAAGAGAACATATAAATTGAAAGCACATGATGAAGCAAATGAATGCAACATCGGTGACAAAGTAAAAGTTATGGAGACAAGACCATTATCAAAAGATAAAAGATGGAGACTTGTTGAAGTTATGGAAAAAGTAAAATAGTATTGAAGGAGGTTTACCTGCATGATACAGCAAGAAAGTAGACTTAAAGTAGCAGATAATACAGGTGCGAAAGAATTACTTTGCATTCGTGTGTTAGGTGGTTCTACTAGAAGATATGCAAACATCGGTGATGTAATCGTTGCTTCTGTTAAAGATGCAACACCAGGTGGCGTTGTTAAAAAAGGTGATGTAGTAAAAGCTGTAGTTGTTCGTACAGTAAACAAAACTCGTCGTAAAGACGGTTCATACATCAGATTTGATGAAAATGCTGCTGTAATTATTAAAGATGACAAAAACCCAAGAGGAACTCGTATTTTTGGACCAGTAGCAAGAGAGCTTCGTGAAAAACAATTTATGAAGATTGTTTCATTAGCTCCGGAAGTACTATAAGGAGGTGCCTGAGGATGTCAACTATGAAAATCAAAAAAGGTGATACTGTAAAAGTAATCGCTGGAAAAGATAAAGATAAAGAAGGCAAGGTAATTGCTGTTAATAAAAAAGATAACAAAGTATTAGTTGAAGGTGTAAACATGCTGACAAAGCACACAAAACCAAGTGCTGCTAATCAGAATGGTGGCATCATTCACCAAGAAGGACCTATTGATGCATCTAACGTAATGTATCTTCACAAAGGAAAAGCTACAAGAGTAGGTTTCAAAATGGATGGAGACAAAAAAGTACGTGTTGCAAAATCAACAGGCGAAGTTATTGACTAATCTAAGGAAGGAGGAAATAAACTTTGAGTAGACTGAAAGAACAATACCAGAACGAGATCGTTGACGCAATGATCAAAAAATTTGGTTATAAAAATATTATGGAAGTGCCAAAACTTGATAAGGTTGTTATCAACATGGGTGTTGGCGAAGCAAAAGATAATCACAAAGTTTTAGAATCAGCTGTAGCTGACCTTGAGAAAATTGCAGGTCAGAAAGCGGTTCTTACAAAAGCGAAAAAATCAGTAGCTAACTTCAAACTTAGAGAAGGTATGGCTATCGGATGTAAAGTTACATTAAGAGGAGAAAAAATGTATGAGTTCGTTGATCGTCTGATTAACTTAGCATTACCTCGTGTACGTGACTTTAGAGGTGTTAATCCTAACGCATTTGATGGAAGAGGTAACTATGCTCTTGGTATCAAAGAACAATTAATCTTCCCTGAAATCGAATACGATAAGGTTGATAAAGTAAGAGGTATGGACGTAATCTTTGTTACAACAGCTAAGACAGACGAAGAAGCTCGCGAATTATTGACTCAGTTCAATATGCCATTTACAAAATAGTAGGGAGGAAATATTTCATGGCAAAAACATCTATGAAAATCAAACAACAACGTAAACAAAAATTCTCTACTAGAGAGTACAATCGTTGTAGAATCTGTGGTCGTCCACATGCATATTTAAGAAAATACGGAATCTGCAGAGTATGTTTCCGTGAATTAGCTTACAAAGGACAAATCCCAGGAGTGAAAAAAGCTTCTTGGTAGACTGAAAGCAACTTAGTGAAAACTAGGATATCCGTAGTAGAAGTGGTCGGTTTTCACCGGCTGCATCTGAAGGATGTAACAATAAAAGCAAAGAATAAGGAGGCAACTTCAAATGACTATGAGTGATCCAATCGCAGATATGCTTACAAGAATTCGTAACGCAAACACTGCTAAACATGATACAGTAGATGTTCCAGCGTCTAAAATGAAAATCGCTATTGCTGATATTCTTTTAAACGAAGGATACATTACAAAATATGACATCGTAGAAGACGGAAGCTTTAAGACAATCCGTGTTACATTAAAATACGGTGCAGACAAAAATGAAAAAGTTATTACAGGTCTTAAGAGAATTTCTAAACCGGGACTTCGTGTATACGCAAGCAAAGACGAACTTCCAAAGGTTCTAGGTGGACTTGGAACAGCTATCATTTCAACAAATCAGGGTGTTATCACAGACAAAGAGGCTAGAAAACTTAACGTAGGTGGAGAAGTTTTAGCATTTGTTTGGTAGCCCGAAAGCAACTGAAAACAGAGAAGCCATAGCCGCTTCTCCGAAAATTTAAGTGTAGGAGGTAAGGGTATGTCACGTATAGGAAGACTGCCAGTAGCAATTCCAGCAGGTGTAACTGTTGAAATCGCTGAGAACAACAAAGTGACTGTAACAGGTCCAAAAGGAACTCTTGTAAGAGAACTTCCAGTAGAAATGGAAATCAAAAAAGAAGGCGAAGAAGTTGTAGTAACAAGACCAAGTGATTTAAAGAAAATGAAAGCTTTACATGGTCTTACAAGAACACTGATCAACAACATGGTTGTTGGTGTTACTCAGGGATATGAAAAAGTTCTTGAAGTAAACGGTGTTGGTTACAGAGCCGCAAAATCAGGAAACAAATTAACATTAAACTTAGGATACTCTCATCCAGTAGAAATGATCGATCCAGAAGGTGTTGAGACAGTACTTGACGGACAGAACAAAATTACTGTAAAAGGTATCGATAAAGAAAAAGTAGGCCAATACGCAGCTGAAATCAGAGATAAGAGAAGACCGGAACCATACAAAGGTAAAGGTATTAAATATGCTGATGAAGTTATTAGACGTAAAGTTGGTAAGACTGGTAAAAAATAATTAAGGAGAGTGTGAAGATGGTTAGTAAAAAATCAAGAAGCGAAGTTCGTGTAAACAAACATAGAAAATTACGTAACCGTTTCAGCGGAACTGCTGAAAGACCACGTTTAGCTGTGTTTAGAAGTAATAATCATATGTATGCTCAAATTATTGACGATACAGTTGGAACTACTCTGGTATCAGCATCTACTGTACAGAAAGATGTAAAAGCAGAATTAGAAAAACTAACAACGTTGATGCAGCAGCATATTTGGGAACTGTAATTGCTAAAAAAGCAATTGAAAAAGGTATTAACACTGTTGTCTTTGACAGAGGTGGATTTATCTACCAGGGAAAAATCAAAGCGTTAGCAGATGCAGCTAGAGAAGCTGGATTAGAATTCTAGGAGGAGGAACACACATGAAACAAAATCGTATTGATGCTAGTCAATTAGAACTAACAGAAAAAGTGGTATCAATCAAACGTGTAACAAAAGTTGTTAAGGGTGGTCGTAACTTCAGATTCACAGCTTTAGTAGTTGTTGGTGATGGAAATGGCCATGTTGGTGCAGGTTTAGGAAAAGCTACTGAAATTCCGGAAGCAATCCGCAAAGGAAAAGAAGATGCTATGAAAAAACTCATTTCTGTTTCCTTAGATGAAAACGAAAGTATTACACATGATTTGATTGGTAAATTCGGAAGTGCTTCAGTATTACTGAAAAAAGCTCCGGAAGGTACTGGAGTTATCGCCGGAGGACCGGCTCGTGCGGTAATTGAGCTTGCAGGTATCAAAAATATCCGTACAAAATCATTGGGATCTAACAATAAACAAAACGTAGTACTTGCTACAATTAATGGATTAAGTCAGATCAAGACTCCAGAAGAAGTAGCTAAGCTTCGCGGTAAATCTGTAGAAGAAATCTTAGGCTAAGGAGGAGATTGAAAATGGCAAATTTAAAAGTTACATTAGTAAAATCTACAATCGGTGCTGTGCCAAAACACAAAAAAACAGTTGAAGCTTTAGGTCTTAAAAAACTGAACAAAACAGTTGTTTTACCAGATAACGCTGCAACAAGAGGAATGGTACAACAAGTAAGACATTTAGTAAAAGTAGAAGAAGTATAAGAAAAAGATAAGGAGGTGTCACGATGGACTTATCAAACTTAAGACCAGCAGAAGGATCAAAACATAGTGATAATTTCAGAAGAGGCCGTGGACACGGTTCTGGAAATGGTAAAACTGCCGGAAAAGGACACAAAGGTCAGAAAGCACGTTCAGGCGGCACAAGACCAGGTTTCGAAGGTGGACAGATGCCATTATATAGAAGAATACCAAAAAGAGGTTTCACTAACAGAAATACAAAAGAGATCGTTGGTATTAACGTAAGCGCATTAGAGGTATTTGAAAACGATACAGTTGTTTCAGTAGAAACTCTTATTGAAGCTGGTATTGTGAAAAATCCTAGAGATGGAGTAAAAATTCTTGGAAACGGAGAGTTAACTAAGAAACTTACAGTTCAGGCAAACGCATTTAGTGCAAGTGCAGCAGCTAAAATTGAAAGTCTTGGTGGAAAAGCTGAGGTGATCTAATGTTAAAGACATTTCGGAAAGCATTTCAAATAGAAGAGATTCGAAAGAAAATTTTCTATACATTTGCAATGCTGTTCGTTGTTAGACTTGGATCACAACTGCCTACACCGGGAGTGGATCCAACTTTTATTCAAAATTTCTTTGCAAATCAAACTGGGGAAGCGTTTAATTTTTTTAACGCTTTCACAGGTGGTTCATTTGAACAAATGTCAATATTCGCTTTGAGTATTACACCTTATATTACATCATCTATTATTATGCAGCTTCTTACAATTGCGATTCCAAAATTGGAAGAGATGCAAAAAGATGGTGAAGAAGGAAGAAAGAAAATTGCAGCATTTACACGTTATGTGACAGTTCTTTTAGCTTTAATCCAGTCAACAGCTATGGCAGTTGGATTTGGACGCAGCGGATTACTTGTAGAATATAACTTTGTGAACGCAGCAATCGTAGTACTTACATTGACAGCTGGTTCCGCATTCTTGATGTGGATTGGAGAGAGAATTACAGAAAAAGGTGTTGGAAATGGTATTTCTATCGTACTTTTGATTAATATTCTTTCACGTATTCCAGATGACTTTAATACATTATATACTCAGTTTATGAAGGGAAAGAGCCTTGCAACAGCAGGATTAGCGGCGTTCATTATCGTAGCAATCATCCTTGCAGTTATTGTGTTTGTTATTTTCCTTCAGGATGGACAGAGAAAAATCGCAGTTCAATATTCACAGAAAATTCAAGGAAGAAAAAATGTGGGGGGACAATCTACATTCATTCCGTTGAAAGTGAATACAGCAGGAGTAATTCCGGTTATTTTTGCATCTTCTTTAATGCAGTTCCCAATCGTGATCGCATCTTTCCTTGGAAAAGGTGATGGAGACGGTATCGGAAGTGAGATTTTAAGAGGATTAAACTCGAATAACTGGTGTAATCCAGAGAATATCAAGTATTCATGGGGATTGATTGTATACATTATCTTGACAATTTTATTTGCATATTTTTATACATCAATTACATTTAATCCGTTGGAAATTGCGAATAATATGAAAAAGAGCGGTGGTTTTATTCCAGGTATCAGACCAGGAAAACCAACTGTAGATTACTTAGCAAAGATTTTGAAATATATTATTTTTATAGGTGCTATTGGATTAGTGATTGTACAGGTAATTCCATTCTTCTTTAATGGAGTTTTTGGAGCACATGTTTCGTTTGGTGGAACTTCTATCATCATCATCGTAGGTGTTGTGTTAGAGACGTTAAAACAAATCGAATCACAGATGCTTGTACGTAACTACAAAGGATTTTTGAATAGTGGAAAAGGTTCTGTAAGCAGTAACAGCTTCCTTGGATACTAAAAACATAAGTAGGCAAGTAATTGTTTAGCTATTTAGCTCGTTGAATTTCAGTCTTGGTAGGATAGAAGTTCAGCGAGTTAAAATGCTATATGGATATTTTTATGGAGGAAAGCATATGAAAATTATAATGTTAGGTGCACCTGGTGCGGGAAAAGGGACACAGGCAAAGAAAATTGCTGAAAAGTATTCGATTCCTCATATCTCCACAGGAGATATTTTCAGAGCAAATATTAAAAACGGAACCGAGCTTGGAAAGAAAGCAAAGACATATATGGATCAGGGACTTTTAGTGCCGGATGAACTTGTTGTAGATTTGGTCGTAGACCGCGTAAAGCAGGATGACTGCAGCAATGGTTATGTCTTAGACGGTTTCCCGAGAACAATTCCTCAGGCAGAGGCACTTGACAAAGCTTTGGCAGTGATGGGAGAAGCGATGGACTACGCAATCAATGTGGAAGTTCCAGATGAAAACATTGTCCGCCGTATGTCGGGACGCAGAGCATGTGTGGACTGCGGTGCTACATATCATATTGTATATGCACCTACAAAAGAAGAAAATATATGCGATAACTGTCATGGAGAATTAATCTTAAGAGAAGATGACAAGCCAGAGACAGTACAGAAACGTCTGAATGTATATCATGAGCAGACACAGCCATTGATTGATTATTATACAGAAAAAAATATTTTAGTAGAAGTAGATGGTACTGTAGATATTGATGAGGTATTTGCTGCTATCGTAAACGTGTTAGGAGCGTAAACATTATGCCAGTTACAATAAAATCAGCAAGAGAAATTGAATTGATGAAGGAAGCCGGAAGAATCTTGGAGATCGTTCACGATGAATTGGGGAAAGCATTACATCCGGGAATGACAACACTTGATATAGACCGTTTGGGAGAAGAGATTATACGCAGCTATGGATGCGAGCCTTCTTTTTTGAACTATAACGGATATCCGGCATCCATCTGTGTTTCTGTAAATGATGAAGTTGTTCATGGAATTCCAAGTGCGAAACGAGTCCTGAAGGAAGGCGACATCGTAGGTTTGGATGCAGGCGTTATTTATAAAGGTTACCATTCAGATGCGGCAAGAACCCATGGAATCGGAGAGATCAGCAAAGAGGCAAAGGACTTGATCCAAGTGACAAGAGAATGTTTCTTTGAGGGAATAAAGTTTGCAAAAGAGGGCAACCATTTATTTGAAATTTCTTCCGCAATCGGCAGATATGCAGAGGAACGTGGATACGGCGTAGTTCGTGATCTGTGTGGACACGGCATCGGAACAAAGCTGCATGAGGCTCCGGAAATACCAAATTACGATATGAACCGAAAGGGAATGAAACTTCGAAAAGGAATGACTTTAGCGATAGAACCGATGATCAACATCGGAGGTTGTGCCGTCAACTGGCTGGACGATGACTGGACAGTTGTGACAAGAGACGGTTCGCTGTCAGCACATTATGAAAACACAGTACTGATCACAGAAGACGAACCAATACTTTTGACCTTATCGAAGTAAAAGAAGGATGCAGTATGGAAAAATAATGAAGTTGGAATGCTTGCAAGAATCCAAAGACCGGACCGATGATAAAAGGGACGATGTGTATGTGATACAT
>ENA-OQIF01000350-OQIF01000350.1-human-gut-metagenome-genome-assembly--contig:-NODE-350-length-19894-cov-5.190874_pt1 | contig 19894 bp, 16 predicted proteins | sample MGYA00242574_ERZ504738 | MGnify/ENA primary metagenome ERZ504738 (study PRJEB26092, sample SAMD00036437) | human gut metagenome | host: Homo sapiens | study: EMG produced TPA metagenomics assembly of...
TCATATTAGGACCACTTGGTGCTATTTGCGGAAATGTTTTATCGGATGTGGTTTATTTCATTCATGATAAATTAGGCTTTATTGCGGTCGGACTCGTTGCAGGTATTTATCCGTTTGTAGTCATGGCGGGAATGCATCATGCATTTACACCGATTAAACTTGGCATGATCGCAACAACAGGATATGAGAATTTTATTTGTATTGGAGAACTTTGTTCCAATATGGCACAGGGAGCGGCATCGCTTGCAGTTGCCATCAAAAGTAAAAATAAAGATTTTAAACAGATTGCAGGTTCCTCAGCATTTTCAGCACTTCTTGCGGGAATTACAGAGCCGGCTCTTTACGGAGTAACATTGCGATTGAAACGGCCAATGCTTGGAGCATGTATCGGGGCTGTGGCAGGTGGTTTGTTTGGAGGATTCTTCCAACTGAAATGCTTTGGAATTGCCACACCTGCGATTGTAACGATTGTTCAATATGTGGAAGAAAGCCGTCCGATGAGTCTTTTGATTGCAGCGCTCACAATCTTGATCACAGTGATAGTTGCATTTATTGCTACTATGCTAATCGGGTTTGAAGATGTTGTAGATGAAGATGACGAAGAAGAGTATTTTGAGGAAGTAAAAGAAGAACCAGAGTTGACAGATGGCGAAGAGATTACAGTCTTAAACCCATTAGCAGGAGAAATTGTTTCGTTAAATCAGGTGAAGGATGCAACTTTTTCACAGGAAATCTTAGGAAAAGGGGTTGCGGTGGTTCCGGCTGAAGGTGTTGTATATGCGCCATTTGACGGTAAAGTAGATATGATGTTTGAAACTGGTCATGCAGTAGGTTTAACGAGTGATAAAGGTGTGGAGCTGCTGATCCATGTTGGTATCGATACTGTTAACTTAAAAGGTCAGTATTTTCATCCGATGAAAAAGACAGGCGATGAGGTGAAAAAAGGAGATGTGCTTCTTACTTTTGAAAAGGAGAAAATAGAGCAGGAGTATGATCTTATGACACCGGTGATTATTTCAAATGCAAACCGATATCGAGAAATAAAAGCTATAAAAACAGGAAAAGCAAACGTGTTAGATTCAATTTTGACAATCAGATAGTAAGTGTGAGAGGAGAAAAATGATGGAACAGATCGAAAAAACAGCATTTCCAAAAGACTTTTTATGGGGAAGTGCCTCGGCAGCATATCAGATTGAGGGGGCATATGCGGAAGATGGAAAAGGAATGACAAACTGGGATGAGTTTGTCAGAATTCCGGGGAAGACATACAAAGAGACGACAGGCGATGTTGCGGTTGATCATTATCACCGCTATAAAGAAGATATCAGGCTGATGGCGGAGATGGGATTGAAAACATACCGGTTTTCCATTTCGTGGGCGAGAATTTTCCCAAAAGGAAAAGGCGAGATCAATGAGAAAGGGATTGCTTTTTATGGGGATGTGATTGATGAGTGCCTGAAAAATCACATTGAGCCAATGGTGACAATCTTTCACTGGGATTTGCCACAGGCGCTTGTGGATTCCTATGGCGGATGGGAGAGCGCGGAAATTATTGACGATTATGTAACCTACGCAAAGACATTGTTCCAAAACTGGGGAGACAAGGTAAAATATTGGATTACATTAAATGAACAGAATATTTTCACTTCACTTGGCTGGCTGACAGCGCAGCATCCGCCGGGAAAATTTGACGATCAGAAGATGTTTTATCAAGTAAATCATCACGCTTTTATGGCACATGCGAAAGCGGTTCTTGCCTATCGCGAGATGGGATACAAAGGTGAGATCGGAGCAAGCTTTGCATACACACCTTCTTATGCGCTGGACTGTAAGCCGATCAATGCAATGGCAAAAAGCAATTATGATGATTTGAAAAATTATTGGTGGATGGATGTCTATGCATATGGACGATATCCGAAAGCGGCAATGACCTATTTGAAGAAAAAGAAAATTGCGCCTCAAATGCAAAGCGGTGATGAAGAAATTTTGAAAGAAGCTGCAAAAGAGATCACTTTTATGGGTGTAAATTATTACCAGAGCTGCGTATGTGAATACAATCCATTAGATGGTGTTACGCCGTATGGAACAATGAACACAACAGGGAAAAAAGGAACTGCACAGGAAATCGGAATTCCCGGAATTTATAAAAATCCGGCGAATCCGTATCTTATGACAACAGACTGGGATTGGAGCATTGATCCGAAAGGACTTCAATTTTGCTGTCGCGAAATCACGAGCCGCTATGCGCTGCCGATTATCATATCCGAAAATGGATTGGGGGCATTTGACAAATTAGAGGAGGATGGCGCAGTTCATGACGTATATCGTGTTGAGTATCTGAAAGAGCATTTGAAAGCACTGGGTGAGGCGATCGAAGAAGGGTGTGAAGTGTTAGCATATTGTACATGGTCATTTACAGATTTGCTAAGTTGGCTGAACGGATATCAGAAACGATATGGATTTGTATATGTGGATCGCAACGAAGAAGGAGGAACGTTGAATCGCTATAAAAAAGACAGCTATTACTGGTATAAAGATGTGATTTCCACAAATGGTGAAAATCTATATAAATAAAAGAAAACTTCTTGACAATAATAAATTAGCGTGGTAAAGTACTAATAAATAAACCGATGAGGAAGAGTAAGTATCTTCAGTGTTTGCTTCACAGAGAACTGCAGATGGTGGGAGTGCAGTAAGATGTAGCTGTAGAGAATGGGCTTCCGAGGGCGAGCTGAACGGCAAAGATTTACAGTAGGTGAGCCGGAGACAGTACTCCGTTAACAAAGTTCGCATATGTCAGTATGCATAAGTGGGTATATAGTGAAAGATATACCAAGCCGGGTGGCACCGCAGGAGTTGAATTATGTACTCTTGTCCCTGCAATAGATATTGTATGGGACGAGAGTTTTTTGTTATATAGAATTTCTTGTCCCGCAGATTTCATATTGAAAAGGAGATAAACACAATGAGCGAACGAAAAATCCCTTATAAAATCTATCTGGAAGAAAGTGAGATGCCAAAGACATGGTACAATATGCGTGCAGATATGAAGAACAAACCGGCGCCGCTTTTGAATCCGGAGACGTTGCAGCCGATGACAGAAGAAGAACTCTCGGTTGTGTTCTGCAAAGAGCTGGTGGAACAAGAATTGGACAACGATAACAGATACATTGAGATTCCGCAGGAGATACAGGATTTTTATAAGATGTACCGTCCGGCACCTCTTGTAAGAGCATATTGTCTGGAAGAAAAACTACAGACCCCTGCAAAGATTTACTATAAATTTGAAGGAAATAATACGAGCGGAAGTCACAAATTGAATTCCGCCATTGCGCAGGCGTATTATGCGAAGAAACAAGGATTGAAAGGTGTTACGACAGAGACGGGAGCAGGACAGTGGGGAACAGCACTTTCGATGGCGTGTTCTTATCTCGGCTTAGACTGTAAAGTATTCATGGTGAAATGTTCTTATGAGCAGAAACCGTTCCGGCGAGAAGTGATGCGCACCTACGGCGCGAGCGTGACACCGTCGCCGTCGATGGAGACAGAGGTTGGGCGCAAGATTCTTGCAGAGCATCCGGGAACGACAGGAAGTCTTGGATGTGCGATCTCGGAGGCTGTGGAAGTTGCAGTGGGAAGTGAAGGGTATCGTTACGTGCTTGGAAGTGTTCTCAATCAGGTTGTACTGCATCAGTCAGTCATCGGTGTAGAAGCAAAACTTGCAATGGATAAATATGGTGTTACTCCGGATATTATTATCGGATGTGCCGGAGGTGGATCGAATCTTGGCGGATTGATCTCTCCGTTTATGGGAGAAAAATTAAGAGGAGAAAAGGATTATCATTTCATTGCAGTGGAGCCGGCGTCTTGCCCGAGTCTTACAAGAGGTGTGTTTGCATATGATTTCTGTGACACCGGTATGGTGTGTCCGTTGGCGAAGATGTACACACTGGGAAGTGGATTTATTCCGTCGGCAAATCATGCGGGAGGACTTCGTTATCACGGAATGAGTCCGGTGCTGTCACAGCTTTATGCGGATGGATATATGGAAGCAAGATCGGTAGAACAGACAGCTGTATTTGAAGCGGCGGAGCAGTTTGCGAGAGTGGAAGGAATCCTGCCGGCGCCAGAGAGCAGTCACGCGATCAAAGTTGCAATTGATGAAGCGCTTAAATGCAAAGAGACAGGAGAGGAAAAGACGATTTTGTTCGGACTTACCGGAACCGGATATTTTGATATGTATGCGTATGAAAAATTCCATGATGGAAAGATGTCAGATTACATTCCGACAGATGCGGATCTGCAAACAGGATTTGATGGCATTCCAAATATTTCTTTATAAAATCAATAGCCTTTATCTGAGTGAAATATCTTAGATAAAGGCTATTTTTCAGTGTCTTCAGAATCTTCAAATGTGATTTTGACGATATTTTCAATTGGAACCTCCAAGATTCGACACAGCGATTCGATTGTGTGAAGGGTTACATTTCTGTTATGCTTTAAAGAGTCAAGGGTGCCTTTGGAAAAGTTATACTCTTTCAGTAAGCGGTAAGTAGTAAAATTTTTTTCTTCTAAAGTTTTCCAAAGCGGGCTAAAATCAATCATATAAAATCACCTTTCTTAATATCATTATATTTAGTAAAAATGTGCTTGGATATACCCGATATATAGGGTATAATATGTGGAAAAAAAGTAGATATTATGGTATAATATGCAAAACAAGGGAGGACGCTATGAATAGATTAATGGACAAAAAGGCAAAAACAGTATTTTTAATACATTATGTTCCGCAATGCTGATTGTTCATGCGTTTGCAAGGTTTGGCACTTCGTTTTTTAAAACGGAGATGTCAAGAACACAGGATGAATTGGAGGAGATGGCGGAGTCTGGTATTCGTGAAACAAAGGAAAGTATGCAGGTATGATATCTTCTCTGAAGACGTTGGCAGTTGCATTCAACGGTTTTTCCTCTATATATGATGAGTCAATTTATAAGCAATTAATCTTTTTTAAAGACATGACTTTTTTGATCACATTGTGATCGCGGATATAGATGGAAATACAGTGGATTCAGATGGAAATAAGACGAATATTAAAGAACGAGAGTATTTTCAAAAAGCAATAAACGGAGAAACTGTTATTTCAGAGATAATGGATTCTCGAATCATACCAGATAAAGAGATTCAGGTCATTGCGGTTCCGATTGAAAGTGAGAACGTGGTGACAGGAATTTTGTTTGGAATATTAGATACTGGTACATTAAACCAGGAGATAGGGGATTTGTATCTGAACCATATCTATATACAGATTGTAGATTCCGAAGGAAATTATATTACGAGATTTAAGTCAGAAGATGCGATTATGAATCATGCGAATGTTTGGGACGATCTCGAAGAGTTCGAATATCAGACCGGAAGTCTTGAAGAATTGAAGGAAGACATTTCGAATGAAAAAGAGGGGCATTTCACTTTTCGAAAAGGAGAGGAGGAACGAGTCTCATATTATGCACCACTAGGTGTAAACAATTATTATATTTTTGCCACAACAAACAGTAAATATCTAAAAGAGCATATCAGTAATATTAATCTGAAAGTATTGGGAATGGCAACGGAGATGACGGCGGCATTTTTAATCTTGATTTTGGGGTTATATTGGTACAATGGAAAAGTGCGCAAGGCGATTTTGCAGTCGCATGAAGAGGTGCTGAGCAGTGAGGAGATGATGCGTATTGCGATCAGTCAATCCAAACAGACCGTGTTTGAGTACAGTGTAAAGACTAAAGAACTGCATGCGAAAGTCGGAGAGCAGAATCCGCTGTTTCAGAAAACATGCCTCTCCAATGTCCCGGAATCTATTTTGGAAAGAAACGTGATTGACGAAGAATCTGCTGATAACTTAAAAGAGACGTTTGAGCTGATCAAAAGAAAGGAATTGTGTGAAACAGAAATCAAAGTCTTATATCATGGAGAGGTGCAGTGGTTCCGGATGATTATGAAGAATTTATACGATGAGAAACATCAGATTGTGAATACAGTGGGAATTCTGGAAAATATCAGTGAGAAGAAATATCAGGAGGAGCTATTGGAAGAAAAACAGCAGATTCAGGATGCACTGAATGCAGATGCATTTTTGCGATGTAAAATAGATCTTGAGACAGAGATGGTTGTGGAAGTCGATGGGAAAATTTTGAAAGAGCAGATCCCTTATCAGCAGTATTTGAAAGAAAATATTTTATCTGTGACAGGAAAGGAAGACTGGAAGAATGTAATCTGTCAATCTTCAAAAGAATATTTGATCGACGAGTATCAAAAAGGTCAGGATGTTATTGAAATCCAGTTTCAGATGCAGTATCAGGGAACGGAAAGATGGGTATCCTGCATGATTTATCTTATGACAGACAATTGCAGGAATGGTCATATCCAGGCGCTGATGATTTTAAACGATATCGACAAACGCAAGCGTGAAGAATTGCGTCTGAAAGAAAGAGCAGAACGAGATGGCTTGACAGGACTTTACAATGCGACTACTATGAAGATGAAAGCAGATAATTTTTTGCAGTCACTGTGGGCATTGGAAGGAAATCATATCTTTATGCTGATGGATTTGGATTGTTTTAAACAGATCAATGATACGTTCGGACATCAGTATGGAGATCAGGTATTGAAAGATGTGTCACAGACATTGACGAAAACATTTCGACATAATGATCTGATAGGAAGAATGGGCGGAGATGAATTTGCGATTATGATTTTGAATGTTTCTGATTTTTCAGTGATAGAACATACTGTACAGCAATTGTTAAAGGAATTGCACAAATCATATGAGCAGAATGGAAAGACGGTTGAGGTATCGGCATCTTTGGGCATTGTGACTGCCCCTGAACATGGAACGACGTTTGAAGAATTGTATCAGAAGTCGGATCAGATGTTATATGAAGTGAAAAGAAGTGTGAAAAACGGATATCGGTTGTATCAGGAGAAGGAATCAGAACATGAAACAGATTTTAATTGTAGATGATGATGTCAGCATCGGAGATATGCTGGAGGAGATATTAACAAAAGAGGGGTATGGCGTAAGCCGTGCGTATTCGGGGACGGGAGTGTTTTCATTCATATTATTTTTGAAAAAGAACAACTTCCTGCTTATGAATAGCTATTAAAATAACTAATGGATAAGGTGTTTGTCAATCATTGACAATGTATCTAAATATTTCCTATAATGATATGCGGCAGTATCGGCAGAGCACCGGTGCGAGACGAGTGAGAGGAGAACTATAGGAATGAAAACAGATAAGAAATATGCATCTGTCTTTGAATTGAATGGAATGCCGAAGTTTTCACAGGCATTTCCGCTTGCACTGCAGCATGTAGTGGCAATGATTGTTGGATGTGTAACCCCTGCGATCGTGATTGCAGGAGTGGCAGGATTAGAAGGAAACGATAAGGTTATTTTTGTGCAGGCAGCGTTGTTTATTGCTGCAATTTCCACATTGATTCAGTTGTTTCCGCTTGGAGGAAAGATTGGTTCCGGTCTTCCGGTCATCATGGGAGTCAGCTTTGCGTATCTACCAAGTATGCAGGCAATCGCAGGAAATTTTGATATTGCGACTATTTTAGGAGCGCAGTTGATCGGCGGTATTGTGGCTGTGTTTGTCGGAATTTTTGTAAAGAAATTGAGAGTGTTGTTTCCGCCGTTGATTACGGGAACGGTTGTGTTTACGATTGGTCTGTCATTGTATCCGACTGCTGTCAAATATATGGCAGGAGGAGCATCTTCACCGAATTATGGTGCATGGCAGAACTGGCTTGTTGGATTTATCACACTGGCAGTTGTAATTGCGCTGAACCATTTTGCAAAAGGAATTTTGAAACTTGCATCTATTTTGATTGGTATGATTGTCGGATATATTGTGTCAGGATTCTTTGGCATGATTGATTTTTCAGCGGTAGGTTCGGCAGGAATGTTCCAAATCCCGCAGCCGATGTATTTCGGAATGAAATTTGAGGTATCTGCAATCGTTACGATGGTATTACTTTTCGTGATCAACTCTGTGCAGGCAATCGGAGATTTTTCAGCGACGACAGGCGGTGGACTTGACCGTGAGCCGACCGATAAAGAGCTGTCGGGCGGTATTGTGGCATATGGTATCACAAATATTTTCGGATCGTTCTTTGGAGGACTTCCGACAGCTACTTTCAGCCAAAATGTGGGAATTGTTGCAACTACAAAGGTTGTGAACCGCATGGTGCTTGGACTGGCGGCAGTGATTATTCTGCTTGCAGGGTTCGTCCCGAAATTCTCAGCGCTGTTGACAACGATTCCGCAGTGTGTACTCGGAGGTGCAACGATTTCGGTATTCGCATCGATTGCAATGACAGGTATCAAGCTTGTCGTACAGCAGCCACTTACATACCGCAGCACTTCAATCATTGGTCTTGCAGTCGCACTTGGAATGGGGATCACACAGTGTTCAGATGCACTTGCAAGTTTCCCGGCATGGGTGACAACGGTATTTGGAAAATCACCGGTTGTTGTTACAACAATCGTGGCAATTTTGCTCAATTTGATTCTTCCAAAAGAAGATAAAAAACAATAATAAAAATGGGTTAGATTCCGTTCGGAAAATGATTTTTCGGACGGAATTTTTTTGTTCATAACATAAAAGGATATGATATAATATAACATCAAGACAAAGAGCTTAGAAAATATGTAAGAGAATGGATGACAACATGAGTACAGATGGAACATTATTTTTAGAACAATTGACAGAAAAATTAAAATATCGTATAGAGGAACTGGAGACGGTCATTTCAGAAGGACAGAAAGATGTCGAGAGTATGCATGAATACTACTGGGAGAATTATACCGAGATGGACGAGTATGGGTATGAGAACTATGACAATCAGCAGGCATTGCTGCAGCAGGTGAATGCGAATCAGGACAAGCTTTTGTTAAAGCACCGATTTGAAAAAATGCTGGATTCGCCATTCTTTGGGAGAGTTGATTTTATCTATGACGGGGAAGATGAGGCAGAGTCGTTCTATATCGGGATTGGCAATTTTGCAGAGCGCACAGGGAGTGTGCCGCTTGTGTATGATTGGAGAGCGCCCGTGAGCGGACTGTTTTATGATTTTGATCAGGGGCCGGCATCTTATGAAGCTCCACTTGGGACGATTGAGGGTGAGATTGTGTCAAAGTGGCAGTATAAGATTCGAAATGGAAAGATGATCTATGGATTTGAGAGTGATGTGAAGATCGATGATGAGATTTTAAAGCAAGAGCTTGGAAGTAATGGGGATGTGCAGTTAAAAAATATTGTGCGGACAATCCAAAAAGAGCAGAATGCAATTATCCGAAATACAAAAGACAAGATTCTCATCATTCAGGGGGCAGCAGGAAGTGGGAAAACTTCGGTGGCACTTCACCGGATCGCATATCTGTTATACCACGACAGAGAACATTTGAAATCTTCAAATATTTTGATTCTTTCTCCGAATAGTGTGTTTGCAGATTATATCTCGCACATTCTGCCGGAACTTGGAGAGGAAAATATACAGGAGATGAGTTTTGATCTGTTTGCATATAAAGAACTCAAACATGTAGTCTCTGATTGTGAGGATAGATACCATCAGATTGAACGGCAGTTAAAGTGGATGACAGACGAGGAAGAAGAGAGGTACAGACAGAAGCAGTCAGCAGAATTTATCGGTCAGACAGAAGGATTTTTGGCGGGGCTGGAAGATGAATTGATGGATTTTTCCGAGATAGAATGGAAAGGGTTAAAAAAGACAGAGCAGGAGCTGATTGAGCTGTTTTATTTAAGTTTCAAGATGTGCCTCTATTGTCGCGTATGGATGCGGTGATGGAATATGTGATTGATGAGTATGAGACACTCTATGACCGGACAGTGTCGGAAGAAGAATGTGAGATACTCAAAAACCGATTTATGGGGATGTATGTGACAAGAGATCTTTATGAGATTTATAATTGGCTGCTTGAGGAGGCAGGGTATCCAACCCTTCCGGAAAGGTCTTACGAGAAACGAACCCTTCCGTATGAAGATGTATATCCGATGCTGTATTTGAAATATCGTCTGCAGCAGAAAACGTCAAGGCAAAAGATCAAACATCTGGTCATCGATGAGATGCAGGATTATTCTTATCTGCAATATTATATTCTGAAACAGCTGTTTTCTTGTAATATGACGATTCTTGGGGACAGAGCGCAGACGATGGACGACAGAGAACAGGACGTGCTGACATTTTTGCCGGGCATATTTGGGAAACAGGTAAAGAAAATTGTGATGAACAAAAGCTATCGAAATACGATGGAGATTGCAGCATATGCAGGAGCAATTACCGGAATTCAGGATCTGGAGTTGTTTGAACGGCATGGAAAAGAAGTGACCGAAGCAGTTTTTGAAAGGAAAGAGGATGCGCTGGATGCATTGGAACAGGAACTGCGCCTTGCGGAAGATGCGTTTGAGACTGCCGCTGTACTTACATTTACTGAGGAGGAGGCAAAAGCAGTCTATGAGGAACTGAAGCATCGTGGGAGAGAGGCTGCCTATATTGACAGGGACAGCTCTACTTTTCGAAAAGGGCTGACGGTGACAACCTTTTACCTTGCAAAAGGGTTGGAATTCGATCAGGTATTTGCTGTCTGTCCTGGCAGAGAGGATGCACTTGCAAAGCAGGCGAGATATATCTGTGCGACGAGGGCGCTGCATGAACTTTATATGTATGAGATCAAATAAGCAGGAAGGAGAGACATGCGATGAAAAATGGTATTTTAAAAGAACAGGACTATCAGGAACAGATGGAACATGTTGTAGAGCCGTATTTGCATTCTAAAGAGCGGGAGCTGTGGCTTGAAAGAGAGCACGGGAAACAGATTTATGTAAGGTGTTATCAGGCAAAGAAGGCGAGAGGAGTTGTTTTAATCTCGCATGGATTTACGGAGACGAGCGAGAAGTACAAGGAGTTGATCTACTATTTTCTGAGAGGCGGATATCATGTGTATATACCGGAGCACTGTGGGCATGGACGCAGTTATCGTCTGGTGGAGGATCCGTCGCTTGTACATGTGGATTCTTACAAGCGGTATGTGGCAGATCTTTTATTTGTGGCAAGGACAGCGAAAAAAGAGCATAAAAATCTAAAACTATATCTGTTCGGGCATTCTATGGGAGGCGGTATTGCAGCAGCCGCAGTGGCAGCGAAGCCGAAATTATTCGAAAGACTGGTCCTGTCTTCGCCTATGATACGTCCTTTGAGCGGGAAAGTACCGTGGCATGATGCGCGAACGATTGCGACAGCTTTTTGTAAAGCAGGGCAGGCAAAGCGGTATGTGGCAGGACAGAAGCCTTACAGTGGACCGAGAAGGTTTTGAAAATAGTTCGTCCACCTCAAGAGTTCGCTATGAATATTATCGGGCAAAGAAAGAGAAGGAGCCGTTGTTTCAGATGAATGCGGCATCGTATGGCTGGCTTCATGCAGCAGCATGTCTGAACAGGGATCTTCAAAGAGATGGAGTCAGACGGATTCGAATACCGGTTATCTTATTTCAGTCAGAACATGATCATTTGGTATCGAAAAAGGAACAGGTACGGTTTATATTAAAATTGAACCAAAATGGAAATACATATGCAAAGCTTGTGCGGGTACCTGGGACAAGACATGAGATATGGGGAGCAGATGAGAAGATTTTAAGAGGATATCTTGGAATGATCTTCCGGTTTTTATCGGGACAAAAATAAAACAGACAAAGGAGAATATATGGAAAATCAGGAAAAACAACATAAACGGCGAGTGCGTTATAAAGGCACCCACCCAAGAAGTTATAAAGAAAAGTATAAAGAGCTGAATCCGGAAAAATATCCGGAGACCGTTGAAAAAGTAATCGGAAAGGGCGGGACTCCCGCCGGGATGCATATTTCTATCTGTGTAAAAGAAATTTTGGATTTTTTCCAGATAGAACCGGGACAGAAAGGGTTGGATGCAACCCTTGGATATGGCGGTCACACATTGGAAATGTTAAAATGTCTCAAAGGTGAAGGGCATCTGTATGCGCTCGACATTGATCCGATTGAGTCGGTGAAGACAAAAGAACGTTTGAAGAACCTTGGATACGGAGAAGAGATGCTTTCTATCCGTCATTTGAATTTTGCCGACATTGATCAGGTTGTCGAAGAAGCCGGACCGTTTGACTTTATTCTTGCAGATCTCGGAGTATCGTCCATGCAGATTGACAATCCGGATAGAGGATTTACATACAAAAGCGAAGGATCTTTGGATCTGCGTCTGAATCCGGAAAAGGGAGAATCTGCCGCAGAACGCTTAAAAAATGTGACGGAAGACGAATTGGAAGGAATGCTTGTGGAGAATTCGGATGAACCATATGCGGCAGAGATTGCACAGCAGGTTATGAAAAAACTCAGACAGGGAGAAATGATTGACACGACAACTAAATTGTATGAGACGATAGAGGAGGCGCTTTCGTTCATTCCGGAGAAAGAACGGAAAGAGGCAGTGAAAAAGTCATGCCAGAGAACTTTTCAGGCACTTCGAATCGATGTAAATAGTGAGTTTGAAGTGTTGTATGCATTGATGGAAAAGCTCCCAAGCGCTCTGAAAAGTGGTGGTAAAGTGGCGATTTTAACATTCCATTCCGGGGAAGACAGAATTGTGAAGAAGGCATTCAAAGAGTGGAAAAAGGCCGGTGTTTACAGTGAGATTGCAAATGATGTCATCCGACCGTCCGCAAAGGAATGTGTTCGCAACAGCCGGGCGAAATCAACGAAGATGAGATGGGCGATCAAGGCATAAGAAGCAAGAAAAACAGATGGGGATTATTAAAACAATTGAGGCAGTGTGATAAAACGAAGCTTTTTTGCTCATAATAGCATTATGATCAGAAAAGAGAGGAAATCCTATGAAAACATTTCAGCAATTATACGAAGATTTGCTGCGGCAAAAAGTTTCGGTGGAGGAGCCGCTGCCGAAGGAATATGATCCAAAGCATCTGGATTGTCTTTTGTATCCGGAAGAATACGCCCCTGTTATTTCGACGGATACATGCGCAGATTGTTTCGAGAGAGCATGCCAGAAAAGCTGCATATTTGATGCGATTGAGACAGGAAAAGAAGGAGAGCTTTTTTATCAATCCGTCACGTTGTGAGGGGTGCGCAGCCTGCATAGACGCATGTAAATCCAATCATCTTGCAGCAAGTAAAGATGTGCTTCCGGCGATGAGAGCGGTGCGAAATGCAAGTGGTCCTGTTTATCTGATGATTGCTCCGGCATTTTCCGGACAGTTTCGCGGGCATGTGACGGCGGGAAAATTAAGAAGTGCGTGCAAAGCGCTTGGATTTACCGGAATGGTGGAGGTGGCATTGTTTGCAGATATTCTGACACTGAAAGAAGCGCTGGAGTTTGAACGACATGTCAGAGAGCCGGGCGATTTTCAGCTCACAAGCTGTTGCTGTCCGGTTTGGATCGCAATGATCCGAAAGAGGTATCACGAATTATTACCGCATGTTCCAGGGGCAGTCTCTCCGATGGTTGCCTGCGGACGGTTTTTGAAGCGAATCCATCCGGATGCGGTGACGATATTTGCAGGTCCTTGTCTTGCAAAGAAAAAGAGGCAAAAGAGCCTGATATTGCTGATGCGGTGGATTATGTGCTCACCTTTCAGGAAATGCAGGATATATTTGATGCGGCAGAGATTTCTTTGGAAGAACTTCCTGAGGAGGAAAAAGAACATGCTTCGAAAGCAGGCAGGCTGTATGCTCGTACAGGCGGAGTGAGTCAGGCAGTGGAGGAGATGGTGCGGCAGCTTTCGCCGGATGGAAAGATCGGTGTTCGCTGTGAACAGGCGAATGGAACAAAAGAGTGTATGGAGATGATGAGGCGCATTCAAAATAAAGAGACGGATGCGAATTTTTTTGAGGGGATGGGATGCGTTGGCGGCTGTGTGGGAGGTCCGAAAGCAATCATAGACAGTGAAAAAGGGAAGCGGTATGTGGACGAGTATGCAAAAAACTCAATCTACCAGACGCCGCTTGAAAATCCTTATGTACGAAAGCTGCTAGAGGAGCTTGGATTTGAAACCGTGGAAGAACTTTTGGAGGACAACACGCTGCTGACCAGAGAATTTTAGCGGCGTTAGTAGCGAAAAAGCCTGTTTTATTGTATAATACTAGCGTCGGCATACACTAAATGGTGAAAAATAGAAAGGACACGTTATGAAATATACAATACCACATTATTTTGAACAATTTCGCTGTACAGCAGCAGAATGTGTGGATACCTGCTGTGCAGGATGGGCGATTATGATTGATGAGAAATCATTAGAAAAATATAAAAATACAGAGGGGGCTTTGGGAAACCGCCTTCACAATTCAATCGACTGGGAGGAAGGAAGTTTCCAACAGTATGAGAAAAGATGTGCATTCTTGAATGAAGAAAATCTCTGTGATCTGCATTTGGAGGGCGGCGAGGAGATGTTGTGTGACACGTGCAGAAATTATCCGAGACATATGGAGGAGTTTGACGGTCTGCGGGAAGGCTCTCTGTCGCTGTCTTGTATTGAGGCGGCGAAGATTATTTTAGGATGTAAGGATCCGGTTCAGTTTATTACGATGGAAGATGACACCGAGGATGAAGAAGATGAAGAGTTTGATTTTCTGTTATTTACAAAATTGATGGATGCACGAGAGGCAATTCTTAAGATGCTGCAGAACAGGGAAGTTGATATCTGTGTACGTATGGGAATGGTCTTAAATCTTTCAAAAGAGATCCAGATTGCGGTGGATCATGGAGAATTATTCCAGATTGATGAGTTGTTGAAAGATTTCGGAGAGATGGATTCTTTGCTTGAAATGCAAAAACAGATCGGGGAAGATCCAATGGGCGAGAATGAATATTGCAGTGAGATGCGCAAGATGTTCCGCACATTTTCCAAGTTGGAAGTGCTGAAGGAAGATTGGCCGGAGTATGTAAGAAAGGCGGAAAGGCTTCTGTTTGGAGAAGGACAGCGGGAATATCTAGAAAGGCGTAAGGCATTCCACAAAGCGATTGGATTAAAAAGTGCTTCCTACGATGTGTGGTCGTGTCTGCTGGAGCAATTGATGGTATACTTTGTGTTTACTTATTTCTGCGGAGCGGTCTATGATGATCACATTCTTGGAAAGATGCAGACAGCTGTGGTCAGTACTATATTGATTCAGGAATTGGCGCAGGCAGTTTGGCAGGAAAAACAGGAGGCGTTTACGTTTATGGATTTTGTAGATGTGGCGCACCGTTACTCCAGAGAGATTGAACATTCTGATATTAATCTGCTGAGGCTTGAAAAACTGTTTGACAGGCTGCCGCTGTTTCAGCCAAAACAATTGATTCGCATTTTATCTGTATAAGGAGAGGGTATATGAGACTGATACATACAGCAGACTGGCATCTCGGAAAACATATTGAAGGTCACAGCCGGTTGGAGGAACAAGAACTGTTTTTAGAGGATTTTGTGAATATCGTGAAAGAAAGAGATGCAGATGTTGTTCTGATTGCCGGCGATATCTATGATTCCTCGAATCCACCGGCGAAAGCGGAACAGTTATTTTATGATACACTGAAAAAGATTTCAGACGGAGGCAGAAGACTTACGATTGTGATTGCGGGCAATCATGATAACCCGGATCGTCTTGTGTCGGCGACACCGCTTGCGATGGAGCATGGAATCATCATGGTGGGAACACCAAAGACGGTGATTCCAAAAGGGCAGTATGGAAGCTGGGAAGTCTGCAGAAGTGGAGAAGGATACATTAAGATTGAGAGAAAATCTGAGCAAGCGGTCGTTTTGACCGTACCGTTTCCAAGTGAGAAAAGGCTGGAAGAGGTACTTTATTCGGAGATGGAATCGGAAGAAATACAATTGGAAACGTATAATGAGAGGCTGAGGTGTCTGTTTGACAGACTGGCAGATCAGTTTGAAGAAGAGACGGTCAATATCATCGTCTCTCATTTGTTTGTAATGGATAGTTTGGAAGAAGGTTCTGAAAGAAGCATACAGCTTGGAGGAAGTTATCTGGCAGATCCGGATATTTTTCCGAAGCTTGCAGATTATGTGGCGCTTGGGCATATTCACAGACCGCAAAGTATTCCGGGACACCCGAATATTCGCTATTCCGGTTCACCGATCGAGTATCGGAAAGGAGAAGAACGTTACCAAAAACAGGTGCTGTGTGTGGATATCAGAAAGGGCGAATCGATGAAAGTTGAGCCGATCGAATTAAAACAGTACAAACCAATCGAGGTGTGGAGATGCACGAGTATATCGGAGGCAATCATGGTCTGCGAGGAGAATCGGGACAAGAACTGCTGGGTGTACTTGGAAATTGAGACAGAGCGCGCTATTTTGGAAGATGAGATCAAGAAGATGAAGCAGACGAAAAAGGATATCCTGGAAATCCATCCGATCTTGCGGGAAAAAGACACAGAAGAGGCAGAGACATCGTGGAAGGATCGTCCGTTTCAGAAAGTATTTGCAGAATTTTACAGACGGGAACGTGGTGTGGAGATGTCTGAAGAGACGCGGGATATGCTGCTAAAACTATGTAAAGAGGAGGAGCCGCATGAGACCGATTAAATTAAAGATCAAAGGACTGAACAGTTTTGTGGAGGAGCAGACAATTGATTTTGAAAAACTGACCAAACAAGGCTTTTTTTGGAATTTTTGGTCCTACGGGAAGTGGGAAATCCACAATTTTAGATGGAATGATTCTTGCACTTTACGGAATGAAGGCAATGTCACGGGGAACGAATGAGTTTGTAAATAAAAATTGCAAGAGTGCGCAGGTGAGTTATGAATTTCAGATTACTGCGGCGCAGGTAAAGCGTTACCGGGTGGAGCGTGAGTTTAAAGCAGGTGAAAAAGGGACAAAATCCGGAAAATGCAGACTTTTGGATGTGACAGATGGAGAGGCTGTATTAGAAGAATCTGTGACAGGTGTGGATCGTGCATGTGTGGAGATTATCGGTCTGACTGCAGATGACTTTATGCGGACGGTTGTTTTGCCACAAGGGAAATTCAGTGAATTTTTAAAGGTGAGTGGAAAAGACCGAAGAGAAATCTTAGAGCGCCTCTTTCGTCTGGAGGAGTATGGTGTGCGTCTGGAGGAGCGCATCGCCTCTGCAATCAAAAAAGAGCAGTCAGAGCACACAAGACTCTGCGGACAGGCGGAGGTCTACGGAGACTGTAGTGAGGAAGAGCTAAGAGATGCACGGGAGCGAAAAGATAACTATCAGACGGAGATTGAGTTGCTTGAAAAGGCATTGCGGGAACGTTGTAAAGAGGCAGAAATTTATAAAGAAATATGGAATCTTCAAGAAGAACAGCAGTTATTAAAGCAGAAAGAGAAAATGCTTTTTGAAAAGGAACAAATCATTGAAGAGAAAAAAAGGAGCCTGACGCTGTCTGATAAAGCAGGGCATGTCATGCCTATTCTTCGTTCGGTGACTGAACTGGAAGACAAAGAAACAGAACTTTTGCAGAAATTGGAACAAGAGACGGCGCGGTATGAAAAACGGAAAGAAGATGTCAAAGTAAGAAAGAAACATTTTTCCAAGCTGGAGACAGAAAAAGAGTCAAAAGAGTCAGGACTTCTCTCCTCGATTGAGCGGGCAAAAGAAGCGCTAAAGGATTATCGGGAACTGCCGCAATTGCAAAAAGAGCAGAACTGCAGCGAAGCATTGTGGAATGAGAGCAGAACACAGGAGCAATCGCTCAAAGAAAAGGTACAAAAGACCCAGCTGAAAAAAGAGTCACAGACAGAAGAATTGCGAAAAACAGAAGAAATGCTGAGCCGGTGTATGATCACAAGTGAATACAGGGAGGCGTTGGAACAGTTTACGCTGCGCTACAATGAACTGACCGGCATTTTGAGGGAGCGAAAGGAAAAAGAGCAGAAGACAGACCAGAAGAAAGCGCAGTTGCAGGTACAAAAGCAGGAGATTGTCGCACTGAAAGAAAAGATGACGGTTCTCGAAAAGCAGCTGGAACTTTGGAAAGAAGAGGAAGCCGAGTTCAATAAAGACATGGAGCAGACTCAGATTTTGAATCTGAGGAAAAAACTCAAAAGCGGAGAGCCTTGTCCGGTCTGTGGTTCTCGTCATTTTGTATATGAAGAAAATGACGGTGGGGAAGAAAAAGGACAGGAAAGCGTTGACTTAGAAAAACTAGAGACATTAAGAAAGCAAATTGAGGACCGGGAGAGCGTTTATAAAGCAGCCGAGCAGGAATATCAAGTGAAGCAGAGCCTTCTCCTTGCAGCACAGGAAGAATGCAAGGAGCTTGAGGAAAAAACAGCGGCGATTGCAAAGGAGATGGAAGAGAAAAAAAATTCTTTGCAGGAAGAGCTTTTAGTATATGGTATTCAAAGTTTGAAAGCAGAAAGAGAGCGTGTGCGAAATCTGGATCAGGAAAGAGAAAGACTGGAAATTGAGCGAAATCGCATGTATAGACAGCAGACAGAAGTTGAGCAGATATTAGGTAGAGCTCAGGAGGAATGGAAAAATAAGGAGCAACAGACAAGACAATTGGAGATGCTGCTTATCCCGCTAAAAGAAAAAGTGACACAAAAGCAGGAGCAGATTCGGGCAAAGATTGGGACAGAGACGAATCCGGAAGTTTATTTGCAGACACTGGAAGACAGCCTTTCGAACCTGCGCAAGATATATCAGGAGGCAAAGCGCAAAAAAGAAGAAGCGGAGAATTTACTGAAACAAAGTGAAGAAGTATGGCAGATTTTGCAGGGCACAAAGACAGGTAATGAAGAGGCATTGAAAAATGCCCGCACATATCTGGAAGAGGAACTAAAACAGCAGGGATTTTTGAACCGGGAAGAAGTGAGAAAGGCATTATTAAGTAAAGAATGTCAGGAAAGATATCAGGAAGAGATTGAGGAATATGTGCGACAGCTGCAGCAGACACAGGCACAGATTGAGAATGTCGAAAAGCGTCTGGCTGGAAGAAAGGTCGAAAAAGAGATTTACGAGGAAGCGGTAACAAACTGTGAGATGCTGGATCGTGAAAAAAGGGAGAAAGAGGAGATACTGATTGCGACCAGACAGGAGATTAAAAGAATGGAGGAACACTTAAAACAGCAGTCTGAAATTCGAAAAGTGATCTCAGAGATTGAACACCGTCTTGCGATTTTGGAAGACTTAAGAAGTGTGACAAGAGGGAAACGATTTGTAGAGTTTTTGGCGACAGAACGCCTGCGATATATTTCTAAAAGCGCATCCAAACGGTTGTATGAGATCACAAATGGCAATTATGAGCTGGAGATTAATGAGGATGGAGAATTTATCATTCGGGACAATAAGAACGGAGGCGTACGCAGACAGACTGCCACATTATCAGGAGGTGAGACTTTTGTCACTTCCCTGGCATTGGCGCTTGCGCTGTCGGCGGAGATTCAGTTAAAAGGGACAGCTCCGCTTGAATTGTTCTTTTTGGATGAAGGTTTTGGCTCATTGGATGATATGCTGCTTGATATCGTGATGGAGTCTTTGGAAAAGATACATAATGACCACTTAAAAGTGGGGATTATTTCCCATGTGGAATCCGTAAAAGCACGAGTGCCAATTAGACTGATGGTGACTCCTGCTGAGACCGGAGTCAGTGGAAGCAGGGTAAATATTGAATATTCATAATCCGTACTGCTTGGACATACAGTAGTAAAACAGCCGATCATAGCTGTGAGAAATCAAAATGCGAGGAGGAAATGTATGTTTGAGCAAAAGTCGGCAAAGGAGACGATTTTAGAGCTCCATAGCAGTGCGCACAATGGATTAAGTGAGACAGAAGCAAGAAAAAGACTGGAACAAAATGGAAAAAAT
>ENA-OQIF01000353-OQIF01000353.1-human-gut-metagenome-genome-assembly--contig:-NODE-353-length-19691-cov-5.406870_pt1 | contig 19691 bp, 16 predicted proteins | sample MGYA00242574_ERZ504738 | MGnify/ENA primary metagenome ERZ504738 (study PRJEB26092, sample SAMD00036437) | human gut metagenome | host: Homo sapiens | study: EMG produced TPA metagenomics assembly of...
ATCTGTGATGTTTTGTCTTCTGTCTCTCCAGTCTTTTCAAACTTCGCAATCAAAGCTGTATTTCCATTCACCTTGAACGTATACTCTGCTTTTTCAGATACTTTCTCGCCGTTTGGACGATACCATCCCTCAAATGCGTACCCTTTATCCGGTGTCGCTGTAACCGTCACAGATTCTCCTGCTGACACATCTTTACCGCCGCTTACTTTTCCACCTTTTTCTGCTTCCACATATACGGTATAAATCTTATCGGTTACTTTTTTATCTGCAATATTGAATTCAGATACGGTTACCCAACCATCATTTGACTGAGTTGCAACAAACTTGAATCCGTATACCATTTGTTTGTCGAACGTAAATGCTTTCTCTGATTTGTCAGCCGCAAATGTCTTATCTTTTGCAACCTCTACCCATTCTCCGTCCTTTTCAGTCTGAATATAAAGAGACGCCTTTGTTACCTGACCACTGTTCGTGTCCTGACGTGGAGCAAATAACACTTGATTAATTTCATATCCTTTATCAAATTTAACTTCTGCCCAGATACTTCCATCTGCACCTTTACCTGTTCCGGCTGCTCCGGCACTTGTCGGAACTTTGTCTTTTGTAGCCTGAGACCAGTCAGAGTGCCAGTGTGTAGAAGAACTGTTATCAAATGCCATGCCTATGACACCTTCTTTTCCACCACCTTGTGAAGTCGGAGTCTCTGACTCTGCTGTTCCGGTCCAAGCCGCTTTATTATAAATATCCTGTTCCGGTTCTTTTGCTGATACAACTACATTATCAATCACCGCAGAGACTGTCTCTGTCTTAGAACCGATTCTTTCCAGCGGCAGTGCAAATGTGGCATTGGTAATATTCTCTTTTTTCACCATGTCATTGTGAATGAATTTTCCTTTGCATCCGCAACAAACTCGCCATTTACATACAGACTTGTCTTCTGCTGATCGGTTGTGATTGTAATAGTTACATTCTTTCCTACCGGAAGCTCATAGTCAAAATAGTAATTGTAAAGCTCTCTTGTAAATCCTAATTTGCCATCTTCCATAATTCGGATATCGTGTGTTCCATATGCCGCGTCAGACTCAAATAAGATATCACCCGGTTTTGCCGGCTCTTCCAACTTAATGTCAAATGACAATTGGTTTCCATTTCCAAGCTCTTCAATCGGTGATGTCACATAACTTTCGCCATCTTTTAATACCAATGCGTTTTCTTTTACTTCCGCATTCTTTCCTTCTTTCAGATCACGTTTGTTCTCCGAACCGTCTTTTAAGCCATCTTCGAAATCATAGCTTTCGTAATTTTCACCTTTTTTGTCTTCCTGATAATAAGGATTTGTATTCGGTCCTGTTCCTTTATCGGTTGCTAATTTTGCAAGCGCATCTGCACTTCCTTTTCCTTACCAGTTGCAGCCCATGTCTTCTCCGCATAAAATGGAAGTGCATCAAAGAAACGCCAGTATAAATCAGATTCGCTTAATCCGGACGCTCTCTTGTCAATGTTATCGCTCCAAAGTGCAAATGCTGCCCCGAGCATCTGGTCATCGCCCGCCGGAACATACTTGTATGCTCCGCCTTTTACTCTTACTTTATTTGCCTCAAACTCATTAAAAATTCGCTCTACATTTAACAAATCTCCATACGCATTTGCACGTGCTTTACTTCCATCTGGAACCATGTAGCCAAAATTATCAATTGTGTTGATGAGATCATATCCCATATTGTACATTTCGATTCCATCTGCCCAGTCGGCTGACCAAAGATTCATCTCCACATTTTCAATAGCTTCTTTATCAATCTCTGTCACCGGATTATCTTTGATCCATGTAAGGCCGCCCCACATACGTACTGTATTTGTCTCTTTTACATGAGGAACCAGATCATTTACAAATCCGCGGTATGCTTTGTAATCTGCCAAAAATTCGTCTGCACCGATATGTACGGTTGTCTCACTGTCAAATGTTGGATTGTCACCCTTTGTATAATCATCAAAAATTTCTTTGATTTTTCTTTTGTCTCTGTCTTAGAAACGTCAAGATGGTCTACCAGTGGTCTGTTTGCATTTAAAGACGAAACTTTATTTTTTACCATCAGATCCGGCCATATCTTTGTAAATGAAGTTGCATGTGCCGGCACGTCAATCTCAGGAACAATATTCATTCCAAGCGCTCTCTCGTCCTGAATGAATTGTCTAAAATCTTTCTTGGAGATTGAATAGTCTTTTGCTGTAGGTGTCTCTCCTTTTTCATTGGAAAGTCCAGATTCCAAACGGAAAGCTTCATATGCCTTAAACGCCTCATTTTCCTGAGCGCCTTTTCCGTAATCTTCCAAGAAAATGTAGTTATCTGACAAATGTGCCTGGAAATCGTTCATTTTATAATAGCGCATCGTTCTTGTAACTTCTTTCATCATCTCCAAAGAAACCGGCTTACGAGCAACGTCAAACAAGAATCCACGCGTCTCAAAACGAGGATAATCACGCATCTGCCCAACATTGTATCTCTCATTGTTTTCTTTATACATCTGAAGGATTGTCTGCATGCCATACATGTTACCTGTGGTGTCAACAGATGCAACATTGATACGGTCTTTTTGAATATCCATCGTATATCCTTCTTCTCCGAGAAGCTCATCCGGCGCTTTCAGCTCAAAGTTGAATGCATTCGCCTCAGCCCCGCCTTTTTTCGCTGTCAGCTTGATTCCCGTGAAATCCTCATAATCACTTACAAACTCATCTACAACATCTTTTAATTTATCATCTGTATAGGTAACTGTCTTTAGGGAAGATACCGCTATCTTCTCCGTCGAGTCCGAATACCACTCCTGAATCTCCGGAATTACAGTTGGTTTGGCATTCTTACCATCTGCCTGAGTCTTTGTTCCTTTGACAATATAATCAACATCTTTCGTTTCTTTCCCGTTTCCTGTTGCAGTCTCTGTTACAACATAAGATACCTTTACGGTCTTGTCCGTCAACGGATGTACGATTTTCCCATTATCCCCAATAATCTGCTCAAAATCTGCTCCGTTTAGTTTTACCGAAAAACCAGCCGGAACTACAGGCATCTCAAGTGTATCTACATCTGCCGCAATTGTCTTACTCTCAGCTTCAATAGCTTCTACTACTGAATCCAGAGTCGCTCCCTGCTCTGCCTGATCGTTGGAATACACCTCCATCTCCAAAATTCCGATATTATTCCATTCTGCTGCTTCCGCAACAAAATTACAAAGCTTCAGTTCTTTTGCCTCAATCGGTTGGTCCAGTCGAATGACAACTTCGTTTTTATATCCTTCTCCCTGCTTTGTATTTGTAAAACTCTTCGCAGTCTTCTCTTCACCATTTTTATCTATATATTTTATATCAAAGCTTTTTACATTAGATGGCTGCGGCGCCACATCTCTTTCCAAAAAGTGAATCTTAATCTCTTTCACAGAAGTCAGTCCTGCAAATTTGGAATTTAACCAAATATTGGTTGTCGGTGTCTCGTAGTCACTCGCCCAACGATTCGCCTTATCAGTCTTGCCGTCTTTTACTTTATCTGCGGTAAATTGTGTATTTTTCTCCACACTGGAAGCCGTAACAGTCGCATTCGCCATATGATTTTTATTTGGAGTCGCATCTGCAGCCTCCACCAACTCACTGTACACCTCAATCTCATTGATTCCTACATTCTTCCAGTTGATTGTTCCCTGGTCTGCCGAAAGTACAGTTACTTTTACTTTTGTCGCTTTATGATTCTTATCTAATTGAATCACTTCTTTTTGTTTTGCCTTGGCAGTCTTTTTATAAACCTCTGTATATTTTCCGTTTTCTTCTAATTCAATTTTATAGCTTAAAATATTCTGTGCTTCATCTGTTCTCTCAAAATTAATATTAATCTGGCGTACTGTCTTCTCACCGTCCAAATCAATTTCAATCCATTCATTATCTGCCTTGTTCTGTGCAGTTCCCCAACGGGTAGCCATATCACCATCCACAGCTTTTGCTGGCGATGTATCAATCTGATCACTCACCTCATAACTACTCGCCGTCACATTGCATCCTTTTGCGAGATTTAAGTTCTCTGCTGCCTGTACCGGTCCCATATCAACCAAAGCGATATTTGCTATCATAACCGTTGCCAGCAATCCACTTACAACCTGTTTCTTTTTCATTCTCCTCTTTATCTCCTTTCCTTTTCTACATAGAATTGCTAAAAAAGCCAAAGTATCCCTCTCTCATTCAAAGTCTACCCTGGTCTTGCCTAATTCAATAGTAACAATCCTATCTGCCTGTCTCAATTATTTCTATAATAACAAATTTCATCTATTATTTCTATATTTTCTATATTTTTTCTATTTTTTTAGTTGATATGCACAATTTAAATTGCACGTTTTTATTCAACTTTCCGCAATCACTTTAATCTACAGTGACTGCGTCTCGATTTGTTTTAAAATACATAGCTCTTGCAATTTTGCTCTTTTCAAGATACCCTTGCATCTCAAGATTTCCAAGCACTTGCTTTCTCAAATACGTAGAATCACTGATTCCCAAGTGCTCTGCAATCTCCGAAACTTTATGAGCCCGGTGATAGCAAAAAGAAAGAACCTTATCATCATAATCAGTCCCACTCTGTACCGGCACAAAATTCAGAACTGGAAGATTGTTATCTTCCACTCCATCCATATAGGTCAAATCTGGTAATACAAGCGTAAAATGATCCGATGAAGAATAAATATATGGTCGATGCATTTCATCTGCCATTTTATACTCTTCCACAATTTTATCAAATCCTGTACCGGCCGCCTCCATCACATTACAGCTTACTAAGACAGCTGTAATCAGTTCATTTCTTCTTTTCGAAATAATACCTGATAAGTCATACGTTTTTCCTATCTTTTCGCCTCTGTAAAAACTTCCCGGAGAGGAAATTTCCAATCTGTCCTTAAACATATCAACTTGAATCTGTGTCCCATCAAGAAAATAATCCCGATGTGCAACGGCATTAATTACCCCTTCAAATAATGCTCTCTGTGGGTATGCATCGATATTTTTTCTAGTATCTCCAAGTTTAATCATAGAATGATTCATTCTCTGCGTGACAAATTCCATAATGTAATTGATGACATCCAAAATATTTCCTGAAAAACGATTGATTGTTACAATTCGTTCGCTCCCCTTGTTAAATCCAGAAAATACAGAACATTGCACCTCTGTCTTTTTATCTTGATAATCATCAGCAAACAACGTTGCTCCATTCGCAAGAAAACCTTCCTCATCATAAAATCCCATTGATTGCAATGCTTTTTCTGATAACTCTTTTCCATTATTGTGTGAAGTGTAAAACTGACGAAGCTTTTTAAACTTGGACACATCATATTTTACATCTGATGTCAAAATATCATATTGCGTATTTTTACTTTTCACACTCATTTCTATAATTTCTTCATAAGTTGCTCCATTTGTAAAACCATCTCTTCTCATAAAAATAGATGGGATATTTTTATATTTTTAAAATGATTGGTTTGACAGCAGATTCCAGTACTCTTACACGTATCAGAAATCGTTCTTTACCTTTGATTTCATAACGAATAAAAGAGGGTTCCATCCGTGGTCTCGGCACCAAATGTTCATTGACCTGGTTATTGAAATAATTACGTTCATTATCTGCCGCACTTCTATCAAACCCAATCAATTTATTTGTTTTATCCTCTACTCCAATATAAAACTCTCCGCCCTGAGCATTTACAAATCCTGCGATTGTCTTCAGCCATCCTACTACATCGTCTCTGTTTAATTTGCTCTTGCACTCAAATTTGTCGTTCTCCAGTTGTATATCGTCTATCACTTCTTCCAAATACATCTAATCACCTCACCTATTTTCTCTACGATTATTTTACTTCAAGCTCACTTCAAAGTCAACTTCAAGCTTACTTCAAAGTCACTTCAAAGTAATTTGAAGTGAGAGTTCACACAATTAGTTTTCCACAAAAAAAGATTTCAAACCGGTAGTTTTCCCCACCGATTCAAAATCTTTTTCTTTCAACTTTTCTATTATTCTACATCTGTCACTTCCACTGTGACTTTATCCAGTTTCCAAATATCATCTACATATTCCTGAATTGTTCTGTCTGATGTAAACTTACCACAAGATGCTGTCTGGATCAGCGCCATCTTAGACCATCTGTCCTGATCTCTGTAAGCTTCTTCCACACGTTTCTGTGCTTCTGCATAGCTTCTGAAATCTTTCAAGATAAAGTAAGTGTCGGCTCTGTCGCTGCTGTTTGTATTCAGCAGAGAGTTGTACAGATCTCGGTAAAGTTCTCTGTCACCGTTTCCGTAAGTTCCGTCTACAAGCTGGTCTACCACACGTTTGATATCCCAATCATTAAAGTAAATGTCAATCGGATTGTATCCGCCATTGTTCTCATAGTTAATAACTTCATCGGAACTCAACCCGAAAATAAATGCATTTTCCATTCCGACTTCTTCCACAATCTCCACGTTTGCGCCGTCCATTGTTCCAAGTGTCGGAGCGCCGTTTAACATAAACTTCATGTTTCCGGTTCCGGATGCTTCTTTTGATGCTGTAGAAATCTGTTCACTGACATCTGCTGCCGCGAAGATCAGCTCTGCATTGGATACTCTGTAATCTTCGATAAACACAACTTTAATCTTTCCGTTGATGCTTCTGTCATTATTAATCACATCTGCGACAGAATTGATCAGCTTGATCGTCTGTTTTGCGCGTATATATCCAGCCGCCGCTTTTGCGCCAAAGATAAATGTTCTCGGATAGAATGACATCTCCGGATGCTCTTTGATCTGATTGTACAGATACATCACATGTAAAATGTTCAATAACTGACGTTTGTACTCATGAAGTCTCTTCACCTGAACATCAAAGATGGAGTTCGGGTCTACTTCAATTCCGTTGTGTTCCAAAATATATTTCGCAAGACGAACTTTATTTTGATACTTGATCTCCATAAATTCTTTTCTCGCTTTTTCATCTTCCACAAGTGATTTCAGTTTTGCCATCTCCTGCAAATCTGTAATCCATCCTTTTCCGATATGATCTGTCACCCAGTCAGCGAGAAGTGGATTACCATGCAGCAAGAAACGTCTCTGAGTAATACCATTTGTCTTATTGTTGAATTTCTCCGGCATCATCTCATAGAAATCTTTCAGTTCCTGATGTTTTAAAATCTCCGTGTGAAGTTTCGCCACACCGTTTACAGAATATCCTGCTACGATCGCAAGATGCGCCATCTTCACCTGTCCATCATATAAAATCGCCATACTGCGTACTTTATCTTCATTGCCAGGATATTTTGCACGGATTTCATTTACAAATCGGCGATTAATCTCTTCCACAATCTGGTAAACACGAGGTAACAGTCTCTGGAACAGGTCGATTGGCCATTTTTCAAGCGCTTCCGCCATAATCGTATGGTTTGTGTAAGCACAAGTCTTCGTCGTAACCTCCCACGCTTCATCCCATTCCAGTCCATGCTCATCCATAAGCAGTCTCATAAGCTCTGCAACCGCAACTGTAGGATGCGTATCATTCATCTGAATCGTCACTTTTTCGTAGAACTTATGGATATCATCATGGTCTCTCAAATATTTGTCAACGGCTTCCTGCAAACTTGCAGAGATAAAGAAATACTGCTGTTTCAGACGAAGCTCTTTTCCCGCATAATGGTTATCATTCGGATACAGTACCTCTACAATCGTCTTTGCAAGATTCTCCTGCTCTACAGCTTTTTGATATTCTCCACGGTCAAATGAATCCAAATGGAAGTCTGTGATTGCCTTCGCATCCCAGATGCGAAGTGTATTTACAAGGTTATTGTTATATCCGACAATCGGCATATCGTATGGAATCGCAAGGACAGACTCAAAATTCTCCTGAATAAACATATCCTTTCCTGTCTTTGGATCTTTTTCCACACGGATATTTCCTCCGAAACGCACCTCTTTTGCGTATTCTTCACGTCGGATTTCAAATGGATTTCCTTCTTTTAACCAGTTATCCGGTGTCTCGACCTGATATCCATTCTCTATTTTTTGTTTGAACATACCGTAATGATAGCGGATTCCGCAGCCATAGGCTGCGTATCCCAAGGTTGCAAGTGAGTCAAGAAAGCATGCTGCCAGACGCCCGAGTCCGCCATTTCCAAGTGCCGCATCTGGTTCTTGATCTTCAATCACATTCAGATTGATTCCCATCTCCTCCAATGCTTCCTGCACTTCTTTATAGTCAGTCAAATTGATCAGGTTGTTACCCAAAGCTCTTCCCATCAAAAATTCCATAGACATATAATATACAGTTTTTGGGTCATCTTTTTTATATTGTTCCTGTGTCATCAGCCATCTGTCGATGATATCATCTTTTACAGCATAAGACACTGCCTGAAACAATTGCTGCTGTGTTGCTTCCTCTACTGTCTTTCGATACAGTCTTTTTACATTGCTTTTTACAGTTTTTTGGAATTCCACCTTATCAAATTTTTCACGGTACATAATCACAACCTCCTATTTTTCTACTCCCATAGTCATAGTTTCACCGTTGATGTTCCATTCTTTTTGTATCCGCCAGGTGTTCCTTTGATTACTTCTGTAGCCAAAACTTCTCCGCCAATTTCAGTTTCATATTTTTCAAATACAGCCTCTGCCTTTTCTGTTCCCTGATAATATAGTTTAATCTTATCTGTCACTTCAAAGTCTGCTTCTTTTCTCATTGTCTGAATCTTGCTGATCAGCTCTCTGACAAACCCCTCTTCCAGCAATTCTTCTGTCAGGTTTGTGTCTAAGACAACTGTGATTCCATTATCACTCTCAGATACATAGCCTTCCATCTGAGCTGTATCGATCAAAAGATCCTCTCTGAACAATGTCACTTCCTGTCCATTTACGTCCAATTTCAAAGCTTCTGTCGCATTCAGTTCATCCATTGCCTGATTTCCGTCTAAGTTTGCTAGAGCTTCTTTGATTCCGCCCAGTAATTTACCGTATTTTGGTCCTACTGTTCTCATCTGTGGTTTAAATGTATAAGAAGTAAAGTTTCTCACATCATCTGTGAATTCCATCTCTTTTACATTCAACTCTTCTTCCACGATTTCCTGATAAAATTCAGGTAATACTACATTGGATTTTACAAACATCTTTCCAATTGGCTGACGGTTCTTGATATTTGCTGTATTACGGCACGCACGTCCCATAACAACCAGTTTCAGAACTTCGTCCATGTTTGCTTCCAAATCTTTATCGATATAAGCCTCGTTTGCAGCCGGATAATCACATAAGTGAATACTTTCCGGAGCATTTGCATCAATGCTTCTTACAAGGTTCTGGTAAATGTCTTCTGTCATGAACGGGATCATCGGCGCAGCCACTTTTGCCACTGTCACAAGTGCTGTGTAAAGTGTCATATATGCGTTGATCTTATCCAGCTCCATTCCTTTTGCCCAGAAACGTTCACGGCTTCTTCTTACATACCAATTACTCATATCATCTACAAAATCCTGCAATGCTCTTGCACTTTCCGGAATTCTGTAGTTTGCAAGATTATCATCTACTGTCTTGATCAGTGTGTTCAGTTTTGACAGTAACCATTTATCCATAACAGATAATTTATCATATTCCAAATTGTATTTTGTTGCGTCAAATTGGTCGATTTCCGCATAAAGTACGAAGAATGCGTAAGTATTCCACAATGTACCCATGAATTTACGCTGTCCTTCCACAACCGCTTTTCCGTGGAAACGGTTCGGCAGCCATGGCGCGCTGTTTACATAGAAATACCAACGGATTGCATCTGCTCCGTATGTCTCTAATGCATCGAACGGATCGACTGCATTTCCTTTGGACTTACTCATCTTCTGTCCGTTCTCATCCTGTACGTGTCCGAGAACGATAACATTCTTATAAGGCGCTTCATTGAAGATCAATGTGGAGATCGCAAGCAATGAGTAGAACCATCCACGAGTCTGGTCAACCGCCTCTGAAATAAAGTTTGCCGGGAACTGCTGCTCGAATAATTCTTTGTTCTCAAATGGATAGTGGTGCTGTGCAAATGGCATTGCTCCACTGTCAAACCAGCAGTCGATTACTTCCGGAACACGGTGCATCTCTTTTCCACAATGCGGACACTTGATTGTCACAGCGTCGATAAATGGGCGGTGAAGTTCGATGTCATCCGGACAGTTGTCGGACATCTCTTTTAATTCTGCAATGCTTCCAATTGAATGCATATGTCCACATTCACATTCCCATACATTTAACGGAGTTCCCCAGTAACGGTTACGGCTGATTCCCCAATCCTGAACATTTTCAAGCCAATCGCCGAAACGTCCTTTTCCGATGCTCTCCGGAATCCAGTTAATCTTGTTGTTGTTTCTGATCAAATCTTCTTTTACCGCTGTCATCTTGATGAACCATGACTCACGTGCATAGTAGATAAGCGGTGTATCACAACGCCAACAGTGTGGGTAGCTGTGCTCGAAGTTCGGAGCATCAAATAAAAGATTTCTCTTCTCCAGATCTTCTAATACAAATGGGTCTGCTTTTTTACAGAATGTTCCTGCCCAAGGTGTCTCTTCTGTCATCTCACCTTTTTCATCTACTAACTGTAAAAATGGAAGGTCATATTTACGTCCTACCTGAGCATCATCCTCACCAAATGCAGGAGCAATATGAACGACACCTGTACCGTCTGTCAATGTTACGTATGTGTCACATGTCACATAGTATGCTTTTTTATTCAGTTCCACAAATGGGAATAACGGTTCGTATTCTTTTCCTTCTAAATCTGTACCGACATAGCTTTCCAATACTTCGTATGCAAGAGTTCCCTCTTCTGCAAGATTTCCAAGTACAGTGTCAAGCAATGCCTCTGCCATATAGTATGTGAATCCGTCTGCTGCTTTTACTTTTACATAAGTCTCATCTGGGTTCACACAGAGGGCCACGTTTGACGGCAATGTCCAAGGTGTTGTTGTCCATGCCAGAATATAAGCGTCTTCGTCTTTTACTTTAAATCTTACGATTGCGGATTTCTCTTTGACATCTTTGTAACCCTGCGCTACTTCGTGGCTGGAAAGCGGAGTTCCACAACGCGGACAGTAAGGTACAATCTTGTATCCTTTATATAACAATCCTTTATCCCAAATCTGTTTTAATGCCCACCATTCTGATTCAATGAAATCGTTGTGGTAAGTTACATATGGATTTTCCATATCTGCCCAGAAACCAACAGTCGCAGAGAAGTCTTCCCACATCCCTTTATATTTCCAGACACTCTCTTTACAGTGTGCGATAAATGGCTCCAAACCATACTCTTCAATCTGTTCTTTTCCGTCTAATCCAAGCATCTTTTCCACTTCAAGCTCTACCGGAAGTCCGTGTGTATCCCATCCTGCTTTTCTAGGTACCATGTACCCTTTCATTGTACGGTATCTCGGAATCATATCCTTGATAACACGAGTCAACACGTGGCCGATATGCGGTTTCCCGTTCGCTGTCGGAGGTCCGTCATAAAACGTATATGTCTCCCCCTCCTTACGATTTTCCATACTCTTCTCAAAAATCTTGTTATCAGCCCAAAACTTTTCCGTCTTCTTTTCACGATCTACAAACTTTAAATCTGTGGATACCTTCTGATACATTTCTTCTTCCTCCTTCTTATTTGGGGACGTAGTATTTTTCAATTTTACTACGTCCCTAATTGACACATGCCCTGTCCCTTTTTGAATTTTGATACAAAAAAACTCCCATCCTGTAATCAGGACGAGAGCTGTAAAACCTTCGTTATACCACCTATTACACCATACTGACATATGCGTTCCTGCTAACGGTGGAATCCCGGCAGTACCTATTGGACAACTTCGTTCGGTCACTGCAACTCAGAAGTGATCTTCAAATATATTCTACTCGTATCAGGCTCTCACCATCCCTGACTCTCTTTGACTTTAAAATATATCCTACTGTCTTCGTCAACGTTTTTTCATATATCACTAACATTATAAAAGAAACCCTTGGTTCGTCAAGGGTTTCTCTATTTTTTCTCTTACTCTGCGACTTCTGATCCTTCAATAATTTCTCCTTGTTCCACTCGGTTGATCAAATCCTCAATGTTTGCAACCGATGTCTCATCCGGATATGTAACATAGAGCGGACCTGAGCTAGCTGCCGAATAACAGATATCTTTTCCTCCGGTTCCCTCCGCTGCGACTGAATAAATATTCCAGCTTCCGCCTTTACTCAACTGTGTCTTGATCAAAGATTGGATCTGTTCCTGAGACATGTTAGTCTCTACATTTCCACTTACGTCGTCGATAATTGAGTTCGCTTTCATAAGCATCTGAGGCGAAATCATTTTCTTGATCATGGCCGTGATAACTGCCTGCTGATTCTTTCCTCTCTGGTTATCTCCGCCCGGCACATTCTCACGTTCTCTTGAGAATGCCAGCGCTTCTTCACCGTTAAAATGGTTGATTCCCTGTTGTACATCCATGACATGTTCCGAGTTCTTACTTGTCGTAAATGCATACTCAGAATATACATCAACACCACCTAAATGGTCTACAATGTCAATTAAAGAAGTAAAGTTAATTCTGGCATAAAATGGAATCTCAACTTGATACAACTCTTCCAATGTCTTCATTGAAACATCCACACCATAATTTCCGGCATGTGTCAGCTTATCATTCTCCCCTCCGGAAATGCCCGGAATCGGCACATAGTAATCTCGCGGTGTAGTAACCAAAAGAATCTGATGCGTCTTTGGATTCACTGTGGCAATGATATTCACATCACTTCGGCTTGTCTGTTCAATATCCCCATACACATCAATACCACTGATATACACACTGAATGGATCCTGTATGCTCGTATCCACCGACGTGCTGGCAAGTTCTTTCTTAATCTTGTGCTCATAAATAATACGAACACTCTTTTTATATCCTGCAAATGACTCAGAAATATTATCTGTATAACCTTCATTGTAAATAATCGCATCTACTTTTTTATCATGCAGTGCCTCTGCCTGTTCCTGAAGATCTTGATATTCAACTACCGTTATGTCTTTTCCAAGCTCCTCGGAAACCATCTGAATAGCTGCCTCCATATCCGTTCTTCCCATCTTATACTGAACACCAAACGTGTAATTCTCAGTATCTTTGATATCTTTTGCCGGGTCATCTTTTAATACAGCTACAACCATATTATCAATCTTATAGTTGCCTCCCGTAATCTTGTCCAATGCCCCGTTCGCCTTTCCGATATAATATGTTCCGACGCTGATCACCATAATCAGGACTACACTCAATATCTTTCCGCCAATTGCTTTCTTCTTTCTATTCAACTGCGTAAATAGTGTAAGCCCAAGCAGCAACAATAGAATACCTCCGATTATAAGCATGTATTTCAACGGAATAATTCCTATAATGTGGAGCATACCAACACATAACATCGACACAATTGCCTGAATTGTGACAAGAGTCAATCCTACCTTGTGCGGCTTTGCTCTCCCTCTGCGTCTTACATTTTTCCTGTTTTTATTTTTTCTGCGCTTTCTAGATCTTGTTTTTCCATCCTCGTCCAAACTTTGCCGATCTCTTGCGTTCTCCAGTTTTCTTTTTTCCTCTGCTGTAATTCCTCAAATGCCTCTCTTTGCTCTTGATTTGTCCTTTTTCTAATCATTTAATGAATCCTCTTTCGCATGTTTCACATTTTGCTTCATTTAAACTCAATGATTATATCATATTCTGTCGAAAATTACGAACATTTTAAGATATTTTTAATAAAAAGGCATTTTCACATTTCCTCCACGTCATATTCTTCCATTAGCGCTTTCACCAGCTGCTCTTGCGTACATTCTTTTTCCAGATTTCTCCACAGAAATGCTCCTGTCTCATTCAATTGTATCATGCCGTGGAACTGTCTGCTCTCTCCTTCCACCGGAACTGCCGCAAACACTCCTGCTACCTCTCTCAATATAAATCCTTCTCTAATTTTCATGCTCTGATTTTTCCTCCAATCCCATCTCTTTCATACATGCTCTTATCTTTTTATTCTGATCCTGATTTCTAAGCGTGCGAAATTCTCCGATTATCTTTCCCGGAGAACATATCACTTTTTTTGCAAACGATGTATCCACGCCATCCAAATTCTCCGTGGGTATTGTGCCAGCCACGGATATGCAACAATTAACTGTTCCTGGTTTGGAAATATCCTCTGCAGGAAATAAGCTTTTTTATTCTCATATCGATTGACCTCTGTCTGTAAATGAAACTGAAAAAGACCATAAGTTCCACTCTGTACTATATAATTCCAGACCGGCTCTTTTTCAAGGCGCTCACCACATTTTCCTTTTTGAAGCAACTCCCTGATTTTCTTTTCCATTGTAAAAAGTTTTGCCTGAGTTAGCTGATTTTCCACAATTTTTGTATTGCAGCAACTCATCTTTGTGTTTTCAAACACAAGAAAATCTAACAGCATCCGTATCCCTGCTCCTCCATGCTCGAAGTGCTTCGCCATATGTCCTGTCTGGTACAGATAAAAATCTTCCCAGGACATCTGATACTCTGTCTGACATCCTTCTTTTTTGTGCTTCGTTCCCAGACTCCTTCCATATAATTATCCAAAGTCTCATAGCCTGTCCCACAGTCTTTGTGAATTTCTACTGTCATACAAGGCTCTTTCTGATAGACATCATGATGCCCTCCCTTATGCAGGACCCGATATCCAAGCTTTTCCATCAGCACAGATACCCGCTCAAGATCTTTTGTCTTTACTAAGATATCCAAATCTGTCAAAAACCGCATGTCCTGAGAAGGATACTCGTATTTTAACAAACCGCCTTTCAGCAGCATCCGCTCAATGCCTTCCTCCTCAAAAAGTTTTGTCAGCTTTTCATATTCATGGTATTGTATCGTCTCCCGCATAATTCCGGATAATCTTGCTTTTTGAAACTGCTTTTTTACTTCATCCGGTATCTGTTCACAATATTCTTTATTCAGGCATAGTTGTTCCACCGCATACGCCACAATATTTTCAATGCGATGATAAGCACTTATCTCATATATCTTCTGCCAATCTGGCCACACATTCGGAAACGGCACGTTCACCTTTCCCACAACTGCACATGCCATATAAAATATGTACTCGGCTTCCCTTTCTGTCGTCATCTGCTTCTCCTTTTTATCTGAAAAGAACCGGCAAATCTGTAAAAATCCGCCAGTCCTTTTCCACTCTTACTCATCCGGTTACATTAGATTACTCCCAACCTGTGCCAGGCATAACTAGATCATTATCTCCCCATGTGTCATCGTCGTTTTGACCGCTCAATGTCATCTGCATCTGGATATCTCCTTCAAACGCAAACACTTCCACAGCATCCGGCATTCCGCGTAAGACTGGGTATCCTTTATTGGATGCCGTATCTGTATTCCAAATAGACGTATTTAACATCATAGAGTATGCATAGAACGTCGGTGATGTCAAACCTCCGGTCCACGACTCCGGCTCACTGATTGCCCAGTGCGATGGAACTGTTCCCGGTTTTGCAGGAGAATGGTAAATCTTAACCCAGTTGCTCAATTCTGATGCATCATCTACATGTGTAATCTTCCATCTTGTATTTGAAGAAGATATAACTGTCTTTTATGCAGGACAAAAAACAAAGCCCATCGGCTCAACGGTTCTTACCTGCCCTCCAACTGTCTGTAGATTTTCCTCTTATTTCCTTTTACTGTCATTCGCTGTTCTAGTCCTTCCTTAGTATATTCCTGTTCCCCAGCCCGGTTCCTTTACAATTGGGAGCTGTTCTGCCGGCTCTTCCGGCTCTGTCTGTTGCTCATCATTGTTATCTGAAGGTTTGTCCGTTTCTGACTGATTCTCCTCCTCTGATGGCTGCTCCACTTCTGATTGCTGAATTTCCTATGACTGTGTATTTGTTTCTTTCGATGCTGTATCCTGCTTATTCTGTTCATCCTGCCCTGTCGATGCTACAGCTTCTGCCAACTTTTCTTCCAATTTCTTTTGTTCCTTTTTCGTAAGTTCTTTTCCTTCAAATGCATCGGGCTCTGCCACATTGTCCCTCGCATTTATATTTTGTATTTCCTGCACCTCATCTGGCTTCTCTTTCACTGTACTTTGAGACTTACTTTGTCTGTTCCACAAAAAAATCCCTGCTGAAATACAAAAAATACACACCGCTATACTTCCCGCGATCCATAGTACTTTTTTACTAAATCTTTTTCTATCCAAACATTTTCATCCTTTCCTCTTCTTATTTGTAAATTTTTCAACAAAAAAACTGAGGTATGTCTATTTGTGGGCAGGCCTCAGTTTCTCTATTCACTTATGAGTAGTCTTTTCTAACTAATCGCTCTCTAGTATACAATAGACTATTTCCTCAGTGCAAGTGTAATTTTTTCCAATTATTCTCTTTTCATTCGCTGCTGTCTCTGATGTCTCATGCGAGCTCTCTTGCGGCGTTCTTTTATTTTTTTCTCTTATAAGCTAACAGAAGAATCAATGCAAATGCGAAAAGAATCACAATCCCTAAAATGACCAGTAAAACTACAACTACTGTTGGAAGTCCTTCTTCTTTCTTTGTCTCTTTCTTCTCCGCTTTTGCAGTCTTCTTTTCCTCTATTCCATGTATCTTATTATAATATTTATCGGTAATAGTCACAGGCACTTTTCCAACTTCCTGACCTTGATAAGTGTAGATCAAAGTTCCACTTTTATCTCCCAGCTCTGTTGGCTCCTGCAGTGTGGCATCCAATTTATCAAAAGTCACTCCTGACGGCAACATGACATATGCATTCTCGTCGACAGACTTTATATTTTTGTCGGTAACCTGTTCTTTCGTTACCGGAACCTTTGAAAAATTATCAAACGCATAATCCAGCATTGCTCTCGTGTCTACATATGCATTCTGTCCGCCTCCGTGAACCCTGAGAGTAACCGCCACAAGATTCTTATCATCCTTTGTCGCAAATGTTACAAGTGTCGTCAATGCCTGATCTGTATATCCTGTCTTTCCTCCTACACAGTACTCATAATAATTGCGGTTTCCCTGAAACAGCATCTTATGATTCTGCTGAAATGTTCTTGATTCGCTCGTAAGCGCAGTCGGTCCAATTGTGTACTGACGAGTACCTGTTATTTTTCGAAACTCTTCATATTTAAATGCGGCAACTCCGATCAAAGCCATATCATGTGCCGAAGTATAATGTTCATCATTATGAAGTCCGTTTGCATTTACAAAGTGTGAATTTGTGCCTCCCAGTTCAGCCACTTTCTCATTCATCATATTGATAAAATTATCGTATCCGCCATTTACACTGTTTGCAATGGCATAAGACACCTCGTTCGCCGAAGCGAGAAGCATTCCATACAAGGCATCTTCCATCGAAATCTCTTCGCCAACTTTCATTCCGATATGTGCATCTCCATATTCGAGAAAATCAATACAATTCTGTGTGAATTTCACCCGATCTGTCAACTGGCTGTTCTCCAAAGCGACCACTGCAGTCAAAATCTTTGTAATGCTCGCCGGATAATGCTGATCATCTATTTTCTTTGCATAGAGAATGGCGCCACTATCCATATCCATTACAATTCCCGATTCGCTGTAAATATTCGGTCCGACAGGCCATCCGGCCAGCGCATTCGAATCCACTTCCTGATTATAGACACTGTCTACTTCTTCCGCCGGAATCTGCTGATCTACCTGTATCTTTGCTGCATCCACATTCATTCCCATGGTTCCCATCACTAAAATGCCGGCAATCAGACCCGATAACAGCCTTTTTCTAAATCTCATTTTCTTTTCCTCCACAGTATGTAACTTAAAATCTATTTTGTATTATAAATTATTTCTATATTTCCCGCAATAACAACTTATTGTGGTATAATAGGGATATCAAATAAATCTGGAAAGGGGTTGTTTTTATGAGTAAACGAATTATTACAATCGGAAGACAATTTGGAAGTAACGGACGTCTAATCGGGATTGCGTTGGCAGAACGTCTCGGAATCAACTGTTATGACAAGGATCTAATCAAACTTGCCTCAGAACACACAGATATTCCATATGACCAACTGAAACTGGTAGACGAAAAAAGAGAAAAACCTTGGCGGTATCAAGTAGACGAAAACAGCAATATCGATCGTCACTATCGTTACGGTCACATTGATGAGATTCTGTTCAACCTGCAATCAAAGATTATCAAAGAAGTGGCTTCAAAAGAAGACTGCATTATTGTGGGACGCTGCGGTAATTATGTACTCCGCGATGAAGAAAGATGTAAAAATATTTATCTGTACGCCCCTTTAGATGTCCGTATCTCAACCATTATGGAGCGATACCATCTAGATGAAAAGGGCGCTCACTCCTTAGTGCGCAAGATGGATAAGGACAGAAGCTACTATTTCAACTACTACACCGACCAAAGCTGGGATGAGATGAACACTTATGATCTGAGCATAGACACAAGTTCATTTACCGTTGATGAGATTGTTGATCTGCTTGAGATGGTTTATAACAAATTGTAAATAACTGTATGGCTCGAACGATTGAGCCTTGATATGACAACAAGGGAGATATCACCGTGTATCTCCCTTTAGTTTTCTCTTTTTAATTTTTACTTTATTTCTCAACTCTTTTATACTTCTCAATCACAAGTGTCAGACAGATGAATGCTCCTACGAAAACAAGCTGTATGATAACTGCCTTAAAAAATTGTTCTCGTATCGAGACCGTCATATGTGCAAAATTAGCGAGAAGATCGTTCGCTTTTTCGTACCAGTATATCGGAAGAAAATGACTTACAGCTTTTACATGACTTCCCATAAACTCAAGAGGTACAAACACCCCTCCCAAGAAGCACATTCCAAGAGAAATGATATTCGCAATTCCAGTCAACGCATCTCTGTTCGGAGCAATTGTTCCCATCAGATATGCCAGTGCAATGTCTACGAAAAGCATCGACACCGAATTCAGCAGATAATACACAAAATTTTCAGATGTATAAAAATCTCTTCCATAAAATAAAATTCCAATCACTATTACAAATATCCACAGCGTAAGCCCTTCAAGGCTCATGCACAAAATTCCTTCCAAACTCTGTCTTCTTCCAGAAACAGGGGATGCCGCCATCCTTTTTTTCAAATTCGGATTCTGAAAAACAATCAGAATATTTCCCATCACAAACCCAAACAATGCCAAAAATAAATACGGCATATATCGAAAATAATATACATACGGAGCATCTTCTATACTTTTTTCATCATTTGAAAACGTTACCTTCACGCTCTGTGTTTTCTCAAGAGCGCTCGCTGATTCTGCCTCCGTAAATCCTGATGCCTGATACGTTCTGGCATTATTAAGAAAGCTATTAATCTGCTGATCCACATAACTTCCCGAATATGTATCCGGAATCTTCGTCACAGAAAGTTTTTCGTCCCCCTCAATACATTTCTTATAAAAATTCTTTGGGATTCTGACCACATAATCCACTTCCCTGTAATACAGCTTTTCCTGTATTTCAGAAACGTCATTTTCTATAGGAATCAGATGATGCAGATTTCCAAGATACTCTGTCAGAGACTCTGCAAGACTTCCTCCATCCTCATCGACAATTCCAATATTCAGCTTTTCCGCCTGATAACTTGTTTCTGACTTTCCCGCTGTG
>ENA-OQIF01000354-OQIF01000354.1-human-gut-metagenome-genome-assembly--contig:-NODE-354-length-19680-cov-4.325986_pt1 | contig 19680 bp, 27 predicted proteins | sample MGYA00242574_ERZ504738 | MGnify/ENA primary metagenome ERZ504738 (study PRJEB26092, sample SAMD00036437) | human gut metagenome | host: Homo sapiens | study: EMG produced TPA metagenomics assembly of...
AGGCATAGAAAGAGAAGATAAGGGGCAGATGCCATATGGTATCTGCCTTTCTGACTGTTGAAAAAAGGAGAAAAATGAAATATGAATATACTTTTATTTCCCTCGGGTGTGATAAAATCTGGTGGACACAGAAGTGATGCTGGGGATGCTGGCATCCAGAGGATATCAGATGGTAGAGGAAGAGACACAGGCAGATGTGATCGTGATCAATACCTGCTGTTTTGTCCACGATGCCAAAGAGGAGAGTATTCAGAACATTCTGGAGATGGCAGAATATAAAAAAGAGGGCAGATTAAAAGCCTTGATTGTTACAGGATGTCTGGCACAGCGCTATCGTCAGGAGATTTTAGATGAGATCCCGGAAGTGGATGCAGTGCTTGGAACGACTGCATACGACAAGATTTTAGATGCGATTGACGAGGCACTAAAGGGGCACCATACACTGACATTGGCCGATACAGATCTCCTTCCGGAAGTGGAGACAAAACGTCTGGTGACTACGGGCGGTCATTTTGCGTATCTGAAAATCGCAGAAGGGTGCGACAAGCATTGTACGTATTGTATTATTCCAAAGATCCGTGGAAATTTCCGGAGTGTGCCGATGGAGCAGCTCCTGTCAGAAGCAGAATATCTGGCAGAACAAGGGGTAAAGGAACTGATTCTGGTTGCACAGGAGACAACCTTGTACGGAAAAGATCTTTATGGTGAAAAATCTTTGCACAAACTCTTGAGAGAGCTGTGTAAAATTTCAGGAATCCGCTGGATTCGAATTTTATATTGCTATCCGGAAGAAATTTATGATGAACTGATTCAGACGATTAAGGAAGAACCAAAAATCTGTCATTATCTGGATCTTCCAATCCAGCATGCCAATGATGAGATTCTCAAACGTATGGGAAGAAGAACGACAAAACAGGAACTGATAGATATCATCAGTAAGCTCAGGAGAGAAATTCCGGATATCGCGCTTCGCACCACATTGATCACGGGATTCCCGGGAGAAACGAAAGAGCAGCATGAGGAACTGATGGAGTTTGTGGATGAGATGGAATTTGACAGACTCGGTGTGTTTACTTATTCTCCGGAGGAGGATACTGCAGCTGCGAGGATGGAAGGGCAGATCGAGGAAGAAGTCAAGGAAGAACGCCAGGCTGAACTGATGGAACTGCAGCAGGAAATTGCGTTTGATACTGCGGAAAATATGGTCGGAAAAGAAGTGCTTGTGATGATCGAAGGAAAAGTAGCAGATGAAAATGCATATGTGGGAAGAACATACAGAGATGCGCCGAATGTGGACGGTTTGATTTTTGTTAACACAGAGGAAGAACTGATGTCCGGTGATTTTGCAAAGGTAAAAGTATCGGGAGCAGTGGATTATGATTTGATAGGAGGTCTTATCTGATGAATTTACCGAATAAACTGACGGTTCTGCGAGTGCTGATGGTACCGTTTTTTGTGCTGTTTATGCTGACAGATCTTGGTGGAGTGGCGAACAAATGGATCGCACTGGCGATTTTTGTGGTGGCCAGTCTGACCGATCTGCTGGATGGAAAAATTGCCAGAAAATATAATCTGGTCACAAATTTTGGAAAGTTTATGGATCCGCTTGCGGATAAACTGCTGGTATGTTCAGCAATGATCTGTCTGATCGAAAAAGGAAGTCTGGCGGCATGGATCGTGATCGTGATCATTGCCAGAGAGTTTATTATCAGTGGATTCCGTCTGGTGGCGTCTGACAATGGAATTGTGATCGCGGCAAGCTACTGGGGTAAATTCAAGACAGTCTTTCAGATGGCGATGGTCATTGTACTGATCATGGATCTGGGTGGTGCTTTTGATGTGATCGGGCAGGCACTGATCTGGATTTCACTGGCACTTACGATCATTTCACTGATTGATTATGTGGCAAAAAATATTCAGGTACTGACCAACGGAGGCATGTAAGATGTATACAGACTGGCTTTTAAAAATGAAGGAAAATGAAGCGCAGACGACATTGGAAGAGCGTGTGGTGGAATTGCTTGCTGAACACAAAATGACAGTCACTACAGCGGAATCCTGCACAGGCGGCCTGATCGCAGCAACGCTGGTGAATGTTCCAGGGGCATCTGACGTATTGAATGAAGGGTATATCACATATTCCAATGAAGCGAAGATACGTCTTGTAAACGTTTCCCCGGAGACATTAGAGCGTTATGGAGCAGTCAGTTCCCAGACAGCAAAAGAAATGGCGAATGGAGCAGCAAAGGCGGCAAAAGCAGAGGCTGCTCTAAGCGCTACGGGAATTGCGGGACCGGGAGGAGGAACAGAGGAAAAGCCGGTAGGTCTGGTTTATATCGGCTGTTCTGTGAACGGAAAGACAACTGCGAAAAGATGTGTTTTTGATGGAAACCGTATGGAAAACAGGCAGCATACAGTGGAAACTGCATTGGAAATGCTTGTGGAAGCACTGGAAAATCTGGAAAAATAGAAAGTGATAATTGACGAATGTCGGAATTTGTGAGAGAATGTAAACGAATACGGCGTTAAGAATTTATCAAAGCCGCAGAGGGAAACCTCAAAATAATACACAATTACATATGTTGAAAGGAGTTTTAACATGATTTATTCACACGAAGTAGAAATGATGTGTCCGGTAGCTCAGGGAGCAAATCACGGACCAGCTCCAATCCCAGAAGAAGCAAAATGGGTGCAGGCAAAAGAAGTTAAAGATATCTCAGGACTGACACACGGTGTAGGCTGGTGTGCTCCACAGCAGGGAACATGTAAGCTGACACTGAACGTAAAAGAAGGTATCATCCAGGAAGCACTGGTTGAGACAATCGGATGTTCAGGAATGACTCATTCTGCAGCTATGGCATCTGAAATTCTTCCGGGAAAAACAATTCTCGAAGCTCTGAACACAGACCTTGTCTGTGATGCAATCAACACAGCTATGAGAGAATTATTCCTGCAGATCGTATACGGACGTACACAGAGTGCATTCTCTGAAGATGGACTTCCGATTGGTGCAGGACTGGAGGATCTCGGAAAAGGACTTCGTTCTCAGGTTGGTACAATGTACGGAACTCTTGCAAAAGGACCTCGTTACCTGGAAATGGCTGAAGGTTATGTAACAGGTATCGCTCTGGATGAGAATAATGAAATTATCGGATACAAATTCGTAAGCCTTGGTAAATTCACAGACTTCATTAAAAAAGGTGATACACCAAACGAAGCATGGGAAAAAGCACAGGGACAGTATGGACGCGTGGATGATGCAGTTAAGATCATCGACCCAAGACAGGAATAGGCGATAGGAGGACTTAAAATGGCTTTATTTGAATCATATGAAAGACGAATTGATAAAATCAATGCTGTATTAAACAGCTACGGAATTGCTTCTATCGAAGAAGCTGAAAAAATCACAAAAGATGCTGGACTGGATGTTTACAATCAGGTAAAAGGAATCCAGCCGATCTGTTTTGAAAATGCATGCTGGGCTTACATTGTAGGTGCTGCTATCGCAATCAAAAAAGACTGCAGAAGAGCTGCTGACGCTGCTGCTGCAATCGGAGAAGGTCTTCAGGCATTCTGTATCCCTGGATCTGTTGCAGACCAGAGAAAAGTAGGTCTTGGACATGGTAACTTAGGAAAAATGCTTCTGGAAGAAGAGACAGACTGTTTCGCATTCCTCGCAGGACATGAGTCTTTCGCAGCCGCAGAAGGTGCAATCGGTATTGCTGAAAAAGCGAACAAGGTTCGTAAAAAAACCACTTCGTGTTATCTTAAATGGTCTTGGAAAAGATGCAGCAAAGATCATTTTCCAGAATCAACGGATTTACATATGTTCAGACAGAGTATGACTACTACACAGGAGAATTAAAAGAGGTTTCCCGTACAGCATATTCTGACGGACTTCGTTCTAAAGTAAACTGCTACGGAGCAAATGATGTTCGTGAAGGTGTTGCAATCATGTGGAAAGAGGGAGTAGACGTATCTATCACAGGTAACTCTACAAACCCGACACGTTTCCAGCATCCAGTTGCAGGAACATACAAAAAAGAATGCATCGAAGCAGGAAAGAAATACTTCTCAGTTGCTTCAGGTGGTGGTACAGGACGTACACTTCACCCAGACAACATGGCAGCAGGACCGGCTTCTTACGGTATGACAGATACATTAGGACGTATGCACTCTGATGCTCAGTTTGCAGGATCTTCTTCTGTACCGGCTCACGTAGAGATGATGGGACTGATCGGCGCTGGTAACAATCCGATGGTTGGAATGACTGTTGCTGTTGCAGTAGCGATTGAGGAATCAGCAAAAGAAGGAAAATTCTAAGAAACGGCGGAAAATCGCGGGTTTTGAAGAGTATAAGGACGTGTAAGAGTGTATAGATAAGTGGTAATTTGCAGACTATTTGCACATTACTTGAACACACCTATTTGCACACAGTTCTAAACTGACAGATGGAGAGTTTATCAATAAGATAGCTCTCCATTTTTGTACGAAAATTCAGAGCATGAGATGTGCATGAAAATCAAATTTTACAAAATGGTTCTTTTCGGTGTTATACTAAAATCAGAGATTTAGAGAAGGGGACAGATGTTTCCGATGTGATCGAGATGAAAGATTATAAGGAAACATTATCAAGAACAAGAGACGTGATCAAGAAGACTGCTTATGGGGGTAGAATTTGTCGTGTTAGGGATTGAAAATCAGCAGCATATCCATTATGCAATGCCGCTGAGACACATGATATATGATGCCATGGGCTACTTGAAAGATACACGCAATTATAAAAGATTAGATGTGAAATCGTCAGATCCTGATGAATTTTTATCGAAAATGCGAAAAGAAGACAGGATGCAGCCGTTTTTTCAGATTATAAAATGAATTTGCTGGAGGTAAGAGATTCTGCAGGATATGCCTTTCGGAATGAAGATGTGCAGAGCGCATTTGAGATCACACGAGAAGTATTTGCAGGAAATTTTGCTGGGATCCGGGAAAGATACAAAGATAAGAGAATCAGTTCAGAAGCCCTGTCTCTGATTGGGCAGATGGCAGGTTCCACAGAATCGATGGAAATGGGAAAATCGATGGAGGTGACCAATATGTGTACCGCATTGGAACGCTTGAAAGCAGAAGGTATCGAGCAGGGCATGGAAAAAGGGGTAGAAAAAACAGTCATTTCTATGCTGAAGAAAAATTATCCGATTTCTGAAATTTGTGAGATTACAGGAAAAACAGAAGAAGAGATTTTGAAAATAAAAGAGACAATGTAGTGTATGGGAGATATCAAAAGATATCTCCTATGTTTTTGTGCCGAAATTCGACATAATATGAGTTTTATGAAATGTTATAGAGGTGAAGATGTGTAGTATATATGATAATTTAAGAAAAGGTTTAGGAAATGTATCAAAAGATAGATGTATATTTATATTTCTTACATTGCTCAGTATTTTTGCAGGGAGCTATTGCTGTGATATACCGGCATTGCCAGGATTTGAATGGTTTATTCATCATAGTGAATTTCTAAAAAATATTTCCTATAGCGTTGTGGCAGCGTACATTTTTTATCTGGTACAGTATGTAATATCCAATTATATTCTTGGTAAAAAGGCATTAAAATTACTAATACCTGTGCGGGGATGGTTTGCCGCAAAAGAGGGGGGATCTATAGACTTGAAGGGGCAAGATGTCGTCCTTTATGAAACTGCCATAAAGGGGACATTGGAACAGGAAAAATTGTATTACAGAAAAAAAGCGGCACCGTTCAATCGTAACCGCAAAATAGAAAGTATCTTTTCAAAATCATCATATATGAGATAATAGGCTCATCATTATAAAGGTAAAAAGGTTTAGTACTCAACTTTTTTGACTAGAGTGTGTTTGAAAAATAAAATTTGCACAAAACATGTGTTTTTATTCCCTTTTTCATGATAAAATAAAGAAAAAAAGGGGGGATCCAACCGAAATTGGACACAGTCGAGAAGGAGCAAGCACTAAAGCTTATGTTATTATAAATCAAAAAAGTGAAGGGAAAACTAAAATGGGAAAACTATATTTTCGGTACGGAGCTATGGGCAGCAGCAAGACGGCAAATTTGCTGATGGTTCACTACAATTTTCTGGAGAGGGGGAGACGTCCGGTTATTTTGAAGCCAAAACTGGATACAAGAGACGGAGAATATATTGTGAAGTCACGCATTGGCTTACAGGCGAAGTGCGAATTGATTGAAGAGTTTACGATGAAGCCGGACACGTATGATGCAATCCTGGTGGATGAAGCAAATTTCCTATCATCTGAACAGGTGGAATGGCTGGCCGAGATCTGTGATCAGTATGATATTCCGGTCTTATGCTATGGGCTGAAGACAGATTTCAGAGGTGTCTTATTTGAAGGATCAAAACGGCTGATGGAGCTGGCTGATGCGATCGAGGAGCTTCCGATCATTTGCTGGTGCGGAAAGAAAGCACATTTCAATGCCAGAGTTATTGATGGAAAAATGGTAAGGGACGGAGCGCAGATCGCGCTTGGAGCCAATGATATGTATGTACCGCTCTGCAGGAGACATTTTATGAGTGGAGAGATTAAACCATATCAGACGGTAGAGGAGAAATGAGTATGATTATTCAGAGACATTATGAAAATTTGAATATAATGTATGAAAATACAATGCCATATCGGTCCTATTATATTCCGGCCTCTTGCAACATGGGACCGTTGGTGGAGAACAGAGAAAAATCAGATCGGATGACTTTGCTTAATGGAAAATGGAAATTTTGTTATTTTGACAGTATTTACGATCTGCAGGATGCGTTTTACGAGGAAGGATATTCACTTGACGGGTTTGAAGAAGTGAATGTCCCCGGAATGTGGCAGAATTATGGGTATGATACGTATCAGTATACCAACGTGAGATATCCGATTCCGTTGGATCCTCCGTATGTTCCACAGGAAAATCCGTGCGGGGCATATGTGCGGACATTTGAGTATCAGAAGAAGGAAGATGCACCAAATGTATATTTAAATTTCGAAGGGGTGGATTCCTGTCTTTATGTCTGGGTGAATGGAACATATGTAGGATACAGTCAGGTGTCCCATGCTTCCAGAGAGTTTGACATTACAGATCTGGTGAAAAACGGAAGCAATACGCTGGCAGTACTGGTCTTAAAATGGTGTGATGGCACCTACCTGGAAGACCAGGATAAATTTCGGATGAGTGGGATTTTTCGGGATGTGTATCTGCTGCAGCGGCCTGATAATGCCATATATGACTATTTCACAACAACCAGGATTGTGGATGGAAACGCAGAAATTACTGTGCGGGCAAAGTACTTAAAAGAAGCAGCGCCTGTGAAGATTGCAATTTATGACAAAGAAGGAGTGTTGTGCGTATCCGGGAGACTGCAGGAAATATCGGATGGGGAATATACGCATCAGGTGGTATTGAAAATAGAAGCCCCTAAATTATGGAATCCGGAGCAGCCATACTTGTATACAATGGTCCTGGAAAACACAGGAGAAGTGATTGTTGACCGAATTGGAATACGGGAAATCTCTATCAGAGATGCAGTAGTTTATGCAAATGAGGTTCCGGTCAAATTCAAAGGGGTAAATCGTCATGATTCCGATCCGGTAACCGGATTTGTAATCGGAATGGAACAGATGAAAAAAGATCTGCAGATGATGAAAGAGCATAACTTCAATGCGATTCGAACCAGCCATTATCCGAATGCACCTTATTTTTATCAGTTGTGTGATGAATATGGATTTTACGTGATCGCAGAAGCAGACAATGAAAGTCATGGAACACAGTCACAATATCTGGAAGATTCCAGTTGGGAAAATATCAGCAAACGATGGAATGAACGGATTGCGGATCATCCTGCGTTTATTCCGGCGACGATGGACCGCACCAGGCTTTGCGTGTACAGAGAGAAAAATCGTCCCTGTGTTGTAATCTGGTCCATGGGCAATGAATGTGGATACGGATGTACATTTGAAGAAGCGTTGAAGTGGACAAAGGAATTTGATCCGTCCCGGCTGACTTGTTATGAAAGTGCTCTTTATAAAAGTGACAGGAGAAGATATGATTACTCCAATATTGATCTTTACAGCAGAATGTATCCTGAGTTGGAAGAGATTGAGGAATATATGGAGAAAGGACCGGATAAGCCGTTTCTTTTGATCGAATACTGTCATGCGATGGGGAATGGTCCCGGAGATTTGGAAGACTATTTTCAGATGATTTACAAGTATCCGTCTCTTTGCGGTGGATTTGTATGGGAATGGTGTGATCATGCAATCTATAAAGGGCAGGCGGAAAACGGAAAAGCAATGTATTTTTATGGCGGCGATCATAAGGAAGAAGTTCATGACGGAAATTTCTGCATGGACGGTCTGGTATATCCGGATCGAACGCCGCACACAGGGCTTTTGGAATATCAAAATGTGTACCGTCCGGCGAGAGTTGTTTCTTTTGAGCAGGAAAGCGGCTGTTTGGTGTTGAAAAATTATATGAACGAAGAGGATCTGAAATCCTATATTTACATCAGTTACGAAGTCAGTTGTGATGGGGATGTTTTTGGAAGGGGCGAGGTTGAAATTAACGCAATCCATCTTACCACGTCAGTGCAAAGAGGTGTATGTGGATGTTTCTGTCCCGGAGACTGGAAAGTGTTATTTGAAGATTTTTTATCATCAACGCCAGGATACGGAGCTGATCTCGCAGGGAACGATCCTGGGGTTTGATGAGATTCTTCTGAAAAATGAGGATGGAAGAAATCAGAAAGCTGTGACACTGCTTAAGACGTTCAAAACACCGAAAGGAAAAGTGAAGCTGTCAGAAACGGACAGATATATACAGATTAAGTCAGATGATTTTACATATGTTTACAATAAACTGACCGGAATGTTTGAAGAACTGAACGTAGGCGGAAAGAAGATTCTGGATGCTCCTATGGAGCTGAATATATGGAGAGCTCCTACAGATAATGACAGAATATTAAAACGAAAATGGATTGCAGCCGGGTATGACAGAAGTCTGGGAAGAGCGTACAATACACAGTGGAAACGAGAAAAATCAAAACTGGTTCTTCACAGTATTCTGTCTGTTGCGGCAGTTTCACTGCAGAAAGTGTTGGATGTAGATGCAGTGTGGGAGGTTTTTGATACGGGTGAAATCTGTGTAACAATGCGTGTAAAAAAGGAAATGGAGTTTCCGGAGCTCCCAAGATTCGGAATCCGGCTTTTTTTGAAGCAGGAATTTAATCAGGTGGAATATTATGGAATGGGGCCCCAGGAGAGTTATGTGGATAAATGCAGGGCAAGCAGTCATGGGATTTATCGATCATCAGTAGATGAGATGCACGAAGATTACATCAGACCACAGGAAAATGGGAGCCATGCAGATTGTGACTATGTGAAGCTGACAAGCAAAGAACAGAGCGTAACAGTCGTTTCTCCGCATTCGTTTTCTTTTTCAGTATCACCATATACACAGGAAGAACTGACAAGAAAAGCACATCATTTTGAACTGGAAAAGAGCGGAAGCACGATTGTTTGCCTGGATTACGCCCAGAATGGAATCGGATCAAACAGCTGTGGACCGAAACTTAGAAAACAGTATTGCTTTCAGAAAGAGCAGTTTGTATGCGAGTGGAAGCTGATGTTTGAGGAAAAGAGCGAGAAATTATCCGGAAATGATTGTTTCTGTAAGGAAGACAGGGTATAATGGACACAGAAATGACCGAAGGATAAGGAGGCAGTAACGTGTCAGAAGAAACGAAAGATATAGAAGAAACCAAAGTAGCGGAAGAAAAAAAGATGGAAACAGAGCAGACCATACTTTCTCAGCCGACAGAGAAAAAGGCTGCAGAGACAGTGACACAGATTCAACAATCGGTGGAGATACAGGAGCAGAAAGAAAAAACTGAGCCGGAACCGAAGAGAAGTTTTTATCCGATCAAGGAAAAAAGCGGCAGCGTCCAGAGAAGAACAGATTCTTTCCAGGATTAAAGATGAGGACTTGATGAAGTATCTGGAGATGGAGCATGAAAGACTGGAGATGATGCAGAGCATCAAAGAGGCAAGGGAAAAGAGAAGTTTTACAATGCTTCAGCTTTTAATTTCTCTGGCAGCTATTGTGATCGTTGTATTTTTGCTGAGAGATAATCCGACAGTTCTTGTAAACATTTTGTATATCGTGGGGATTATCATTGTACTCTGGATCCTGAAAGGACCACATGAGAAGAATCCATTTAAAGAGGAATAGGAAAATGCCGAAAGTTCGAAATGAGCTTTCGGCATTTTTTTATTCCTTGAGAAGAAGAGCACGGTAAATGCAAAAAGCGGATGCACCGATAGCTCCTGTATAAGGTGAATATGATTTGACGATCATCTGCTGGTTGGAAGGTAGTGTGAATAAATTTGGTTCAAAATCAAGTCGGCTTTTTAAAAGGGCAGTGGCCTGTTGGCTTTCGAACAGTTCTCCGTGAATGAAAACTCTGTCAGAGTCGATAATCATATTTAGGTTGGTGATAGCGATAGCAATACTTTGGATTGCGGCAGAGATTAGCTTTACGATGATGTCATCACCTAGTTCATATGCATTCAGTATGGTTTGCAGAGTAATCTCGTTTTCGTTTTTTACAAGCTGGTGGAGGTAAGTGGAGGGAGTGCTTTGGTAGAGTAGCCTTGCTTTGCGGATGAGCCAGGACTCACTGGCATAGGTCTGCAGGCAGCCTCGTTTCCCACACTCACATAACTCGCCGTCAGGCTGAACAGTCATGTGTCCTACCTCACCAATTTTAAAATTCTGTTTTCCGTATAAATCATCGTGATACATATGGGTACAGTGAATGCCTCTTCCTATATGGAAAAACAGGAAATTGCTATTGTCGATATTTGGTTTGGTATAGAAAAGAGATTCTGCTCTTGCCATACAGTGGACGTTATTGGAAAAGTAGACGGGAACTGGGACACGGTTTTCAATTTCTGTGAGGTTGAAATCTTTCCAATACGCATTGTTTGTTAAAATCACATGGTTGTTTGATTTGGTATAATGTCCCGGAATTGCGATTCCAATCGCATGAATCTGCTGTTTGTGTGAGACTTTTTTATAAAAACGGAAAGATGTTGCATAAAAAAATCTGCATTTATTGGTTTGTGTCGGTTGTGAAAAAAAGTATCCTGTTGGTATACGGTTCCGATATTGTCTGTCAGAACAAAAGAAAAGAATTTTTCGGATATTTCGGCACCGATATAATAGGAGTGTTCAGGTGCGATGGAAAGTAGGATTTTTTTGCGTCCAACTTTATCCTGCAGATCTATCTCCTCACCGACTTCCTGAATCAGGTGATCGGAAAGCATTTCTGCAGTGATCAGACTAACAGTTGCAGGGGTAATCCCGGTCTCACGCGCGATATCAATTCTGGAAATGGTATGGCGGGTGTAGATTTTGTTAAGAATGGTAGAATACAACAATTGTTGTTTTTTGGTTGATTTCATAATTTGGTGTATCTCCTTGAAATTAAAGAATCTTTGTTAGATTATATCATGAATTCTTAAATTAGTCACAAAAAGATAAAAAATGGGATATTGATTATAAAATAAAATTAAAAGGAAAATATGAAAAGAAAAAGCTAAAAATATAAGTGAAAATGCACAAAAATGAAGTGCAAAAATTATATAAAAGACGGAATTAATTATAAAATAAAACTAATTATATACAAAAAGAAGAAATTCTGTTATTGTATAAATATCAAAGAAACGTTATACTATCGCGAAAGTAATGGATCTTGAAACATATTTGTTATTATTTATAACGAATAGAATCAAAGAAAGGAAGAAAAGGAGAAAATTATGAACAAATTTTTGAATGAAAAATTGATGCCTGTCGCTGCAAAGATAGGAAGCAATAAGGGAATGATTGCTATTCGTGACGGAATTACTCTGGCAATGCCGTTGATTATTATCGGATCTCTTCTGATGATTATTGCGACTGGATTTGCAATTCCATCTCTGGAGGCATGGCTGAATGATGCAGGGATTGCAGCATACCTCTGGAAAAGGGTCTGACAGTAGTTTCGGGCTGATTGGACTGGTAGCAAGCTTTGGAATTGCATACAGTATGACAAAACAGTACGGAGTTGATGGGGTTCCGTCAGGAATTGTCTCTTTGTCCACATTTATTGTTGTCACACCATTTGTGACAGGAGAGGCAGGAAACGGTATGCCGACTACTTATATGGCTGCACAGGGGCTGTTTGTTGCAATCATCCTTGGTCTGATCAATGGATGGGTATATCAGTGGTTTATTAATCACAATATTCAGATTAAGATGCCGGAGAGTGTGCCGCCTGCAGTTTCAAAGAGTTTTAGTGCAATTCTTCCGGGAGCGGCACTGATCGTTGGATGGCTGATCGTATATGGAATTCTGGACGCATTTAAACTGCCGAATATGCATATGCTTGCAAAGACAATTCTTGGAACACCACTTGGACTTCTTGGAAACAACCTGATAGGTGTTGTAATTCTGGTAATGTGCTGTAGCGGACTCTGGTTCGTAGGTCTTCATGGAGGTAATATTGTAAACAAGATCATGGAACCGATCTGGCTTGCCAATCTGGGAGAAAATACAGAAGCATTCAAGGCAGGGGAACCTTTAAAACATATTTTTACAACACCATTTATGGATAACTTTGTATATATCGGTGGTGCAGGAGCAACCATTGGTCTTGTCATTGCATTGGCATGGATGGCACGCAGAAAAAAGGCAAGTCAGCAGGCAAAAACACTGGCTCCCATCACACTGGTTCCGGGATTTTTCAACATCAATGAACCGACTATGTTTGGGATTCCGGTTGTATTGAATATTCTGTTGTTACTTCCGTTTGTGCTGGCTCCGATCGTGAATCTGATTCTGGCTTATGGAGCGATGGCAATTGGTCTGGTACCGCTTACTTATACAGCGCCTGGATGGACAACACCACCGGTGATCAGTGGATTTCTTGCAACAGGAAGCTTAAGAGCATCTTTGCTTCAGATTGTACTGATTGTAGTAGATGTGTTGCTGTATCTTCCATTTGTTGCAAATGTAGAGAAACGTTTTAAAGCGCAAGAAGAAAATTGAAATTGAATTGGAGAGGATCACAGAGATATGAAACGATTGATTAGTGCAAATACTTCAGAAATGTTAGCAATGAATGCTGAAGAACTAAAGCAGAGTATTAAAGCAAGTGAGGGGCGTGTTATTCTTTCTGAGAATGTGGCTACAAGAGAAACTTACATAGGGGATATCACCAATGCAGAAATCGCACGTGCTTTCGGGGCAGATTTGATTCTATTGAACTGTGTGGATGTTCTGAATCCGGATATTTACGGATTAGAACATGACAGAGATAATTTTGTTTCAGAGCTTCACCGTCTGGTAGGACGTCCAATCGGAGTGAACCTTGAGCCAGTAGATCTAGAAGCAGAGATGTTAGAAGACCGCCTGGATATTCCAAAAGGGCGTCAGTTGAATCTGGACACAGTAAAGCGTTTGGAAGAAGTAGGATTTGATTTTGTGTGTCTGACAGGAAATCCGGGAACTGGAGTGACAAATGAACAGATTGAAAAAGCAATCCGCCTCACTAAGGAACATTTTTCCGGTTTGGTTATTGCAGGTAAGATGCACGGGGCCGGATCGGATGAGCCGGTTGCAGATCTTACAATCGCAAAACAATTTATAGAGGCAGGTGCGGATGTGATTCTGGTTCCGGCAGTGGGAACTGTTCCGGGATTTGATATGGAAGAATTGAAAGCAGTTGTAAGAGAGGTTCATCGTTGTGGAGGACTGGTACTGTCTGCGATTGGAACAAGTCAGGAAAGTTCGGATGAAGATACGATTAAGGAGATTGCAATCATGAATAAAATCTGCGGAGTGGATATCCAGCATATCGGAGATGCAGGATATGGCGGAGTGGCTCCAGTAGAAAATCTTCTTGCAATCAGTAAAGCAGTTCGTGGAGTACGTCACACAGTGTCTATGATCGCCCGTTCGATCAATCGATAGGAAAGGATATTTTAATATGGAAAAGAAAGTGATTATGTTGGCATGTGCAGCGGGAATGAGTACAAGTCTACTGGTATCAAAAATGCAGAAAGCAGCTACAGAGAAGGGCTTTGATGCAGAAATTTTTGCAGTGGCAGCAGCGGAGGCTCAGGATTATGTAGAAAAACAGCATGTGGATGTTGTACTTCTCGGACCTCAGGTGAGATTCATGGAGGCGGATTTTAAGAAAAAATGGAGCCAAAAGGAATTCCAGTCGGTGTTATTCCAATGGCTGATTACGGAATGATGAATGGAGCAAAAGTGTTGGAATTTGCAGATACTCTGATGAAAGGATAAGAGCATGGACGAGAAAAAGGTACAGGCGATCATGAATCTGATCATATATGGAGGAGATGGAAAAAGTTCCTCGGTGGAGGCGATTCAAGCGGCAAAAGAAGGGAATTTTGAACTGGCAGATGAAAAGATCAAGGCAGCAGAAGAATCACTGCTTCAGGCACATCATACGCAGACAGAGATGTTAACACAAGAAGCAAATGGAGATTCGGTAGAAGTATCACTTTTGATGGTACATGGACAGGATCACCTGATGACGGGGATGATGTTTAAAGATCTTGCGAAAGAGATCGTGGACGTATATCGTACGATTCGAAAAGAGCAGTAAAATATTCTGTACGAAAAAGAAAAGATAGGATATAATAGGAAAGAGATGCGGCGAATGCTGCATCTCTTTTTGGCGAAACATCACAATTTGACAGAGGAAGAGAATGATGAGTACAGAACTGGAAAAATATTATAATAAATTTTGCGAAGAGAAGAGGCTGACCAGAAGGCACGGGTATGTGGAGTATGTGACATCTATGAAGTACATCCATGAGTATCTGCCTCAGGGGAAGAAGGAAACGATCAAAATTCTGGATGTGGGAGCCGGTACAGGGCGTTATTCGGTACAGCTTGCCGGGGAAGGCTATGATGTGACGGCAGTGGAACTGGTAAAATACAATCTGGGGATTTTAAAATCCAAAAAGAGCAGTGTAAAAGCTTATCAGGGAAATGCCTTAAATCTGTCCCGGTTTGAAGCGGATCAGTTTGACATGGTACTGGTATTTGGTCCGATGTATCATCTGTATACAAAGGAAGATAAAGTAAAAGCGTTAAAAGAGGCAAAACGTGTGGTAAAGCCGGGTGGGATCATTTTAGTGGCATATTGTATGAATGAGTACAGTATTTTGACGTATGGATTCAAAGAAGGACATATGAAAGAGAGCATCCGGAATCAAAAAGTGGATGATAGTTTTCATGTGCGATCGAAAGAGGAGGATTTGTACGATTATGTTCGAATCGAGGATATTGACGCCATTGACCAGGCGGCTGGCGTAAAGCGGGAAAAACTGATCGCGGCGGACGGGCCGGCGAACTATATGCGAACCGTTTTAAACGCCATGGATGAGGAGACGTATCAGTTGTTTATCCAGTATCATTTGTCCACCTGTGAGCGGAAAGATCTGCTGGGGGCAAGTGCGCATACACTGGATATTGTCAGAAAGTAACAAGATCATAAAAAGCAGGAGAAAGTATGAGTCAGACAGAAGAATTGAGCAGAAGAGAAGAGCAGTTTTTAGAAAACGTGCTGGAGAATTTAAGGCAGAGGATCGGGAAGATCGCTCAGGAACTGGAAGAAGGACAAAAAGATATTGAGAGTATGCATGAATATTACTGGGAAAATTACACAGAGATGGACCAGTACGGCTATGAAGACTATGATAATCAGCAGGCACTGCTGCATCGGATCAATGCCAATCAGGAAAAGCTGGATTTGAAACACCGATTCCAGAAGATGCTGGATTCTCCGTTTTTTCGGGAGAGTGGATTTTATCTATGAGGGAGAGGAGGAAGCGGAGCCATTTTATATAGGAATCGGAAATTTTGCACAGAGGACAGGGGCTACACCTCTGATCTATGACTGGAGAGCGCCTGTGAGCAGTCTGTTTTATGATTATGACAGCGGTTCGGCATCTTACGAGGCACCGGCGGGTGTCCTGACGGGAGAAATCGCTTCCAAATGGCAGTATAAGATCAAAAACGGGAAAATGATCTATGCATTTGAGAGTGATACGAAAATCGATGATGAGATCCTGAAGCAGGAGTTAGGAAGCAGCGGTGACGTACAGCTGAAAAATATTGTGCGCACGATTCAAAAGGAACAAAATGAGATTATCAGGAATACCGGAGATAAAATACTGGTCATTCAGGGAGCGGCAGGAAGCGGAAAAACATCCGTTGCCCTGCATCGGATCGCCTATCTTTTATACCATGACAGGGAGCATTTAAAATCCTCGAACATTCTGATCCTGTCGCCGAACAGCGTGTTTTCTGATTACATTTCCCATATTCTTCCAGAGCTTGGGGAAGAAAATATCCGGGAGATGAGTTTTGATCTGTTTGCGTATAAGGAATTGAAAGACGTGGTTTCAGATTGTGAAGACCGGTATCATCACATGGAACGGCAGATGAAATTTCCGGATAAAAAGAGGCAGAAGCGCTTCCGCGACAAGCAGTCCTTTGCAATGACAGGGCAGATGGAAAGCTTTCTGGCGGTTTTGGAAGATCGGCTATTGGATTTTACTTCTGTGGAGTTTAAAGGAATGCAGCTTACGGAAGAAGAACTGATCGAGCTGTGTTATTTTAAATTTCAGGAGATCCCTCTTTTGGCCAGGATGGATGCGGTGAAAGAGTATTTTAAAGACCAGTATGAAACTCTCCATAACAGAGACCTTTCAGAGGAAGAAGAGGAAATCCTGCAGAGAAAATTCGATCGTATGTATGTAACAAAGGATCTCTATGTGATTTATAACTGGCTTATGGAAGAATGCGGGTATGAGAAACTTCCGGATGTTCCTTATGAGCGGCGGATTCTGGAATATGAAGATGTATTTCCGATGTTGTATCTGAAATATCGTCTGAAAGGGAAAAATGAACACCGCAACATCAAACATCTGGTGATTGATGAGATGCAGGACTATTCCTATCTCCAGTACGTGATCCTGCACACACTGTTTTCGTGCCGGATGACGATTTTGGGAGATAAGGCACAGACACTGGACGAGACGATGCGGGATGTCCTGTTGTTTCTTCCAAAGATTTTCGGAAAAAAGATGCGCACGATCGTGCTGAATAAGAGCTACCGAAATACGGTGGAAATCGCGACGTATGCAGGAGCAATCAACCAGACAACGGATTTGGAATTGCTGGATAGGCATGGAAAAGCAGTGGAAGAAGTGTATTTTTCGGAGGAAGAGAGTATGCTCAAAGCCATTGGAGAAAATCTGAGTGTGGGAGAGAACGGCTATGAGACAGCGGCAGTGATTGCAATGACAGAAGAAAAAGCCAGAGAACTCTATGAACTTTTAAAACGAAGAGGAATTCAGGCGTCTTATATTGACAGAGATACCTCTGTTTTTGAACGCGGGCTTACAGTTACAACATTTTATCTGGCGAAAGGACTGGAATTTGATCAGGTTTTCGGCGTGTTTGAAGAGGAAGAAAATCCTTTGATGACACAGGCGAAATACATCTGCGCAACAAGAGCACTTCATGAATTGTATATGTATACAGTGAGTTTATAAAAATTTAAGAAATTAGACGTGATTGACAAGAGGAAAGACGGATGATATAATGCCTCCCCGGTAAGTTTACAACAAGGGAGGCAGAAGATATGACTCTATATCAGGAGTTACAGTTGAATCAGGCAGGATCCAAGCAGCTGATTCGAAACACACAGGATAAAAAGAAAAAGCACGTCATATTGCGGTTTATCTATTTAAAATTTTACTGACACTGGCTTTTTGTGTTGCATTTGTCACAGTATACACAAAGGTATTCGGCAGTGATAACAGCATTGTAGGAGTGGTAGTGCTGTTGAGCGTGATGACATTTCGGTTTGCAGATTTTGGGATTCATGCACCCCATGCACTTAGTTCTCTGATGGTGATCTGGGGAATCATGACATTTGGTCCCCGGCTTGCAAATGCAGGAAATCTGGTGACGGAGCTGATCGTCAATATGGTATGTATTTTCACGCTGATGATTCTGGGATGTCATAATGTAGTGATGTTCAATCAGTCTACGCTGCTGCTTGGATATCTGCTTTTGTATGGGTATGATGTTTCAGGCACACAGTATCTGCAGAGAATTGCAGGGATGGCGGTCGGCGGCATCCTGACAGGGATTGTGTTTTACCGCAATCACAGACATCAGAAATACAAACGGACGTTGCGTCATATTTTTGAGGAATTTGACCTTCATTCCTCCAGAACCAGATGGCAGATTTGCGTGACCCTGGGGGTATCCAGCGTGATCTTTTTTGCCGGACTGTTTGGATTGCCGAGAGCGATGTGGGCAGGAATTGCGGCGATGTCGGTACTGGTACCGTTTCATGCAGATATGAAAGGAAGGATCAAGGGAAGAATTCCGGGAAATATCTTAGGAGGCCTGACATTTATTGTGTTATATCTGGTACTTCCGGAATCTATGTATTCTCTGATCGGTATTCTGGGAGGGATCGGAGTCGGGCTCTCAGCTACTTATGGATGGCAGGCAGTATTTAATTCCTGGGGTGCAATGTCCATTGCCATGACATTTCTGGGAGTGGGCGGCGCTATTTTTTACCGTATCTTTAATAATGCATTTGGAGCTTTCTATGCACTGGTTTTTTATCAGCTGTTTTCTATCGGTATGGACTGGATTGCAGAAGTAAAGAAAAAGCGTGTTTCCGTTTAAAATGGAAACGCGCTTTTTCTTTCATATTAATAAGCTTTGAGATCCTGACGGTAAAAGCAGATTCCTACGATCATAGTAAGAAATTCAGCGGCAGGAAATGCCAGCCAGATTCCGGTGCTTCCAAAGAATACCGGAAGAATATAAACAAATGCCACCACCAGAATACATCCTCTTAACAGGCAGAGTGAAAGGGACTGGACGGATTTTGCCACGGACTGAAAATAACAGATAAAGACCATGTTGATGCCCAGAAACAAAAATCCGGTAAAATAAATCCGGATGGCCGGAGCTGCCAGAGTCAGGATTTCGCTCGTTGGTTCCAGAAAAATATAAGTAAACAGATTCGGAACAAACAATCCCAGAAGGACTGGCAGGGTACAGATGATCACAGATGTTTTTAATGAAAGTGACTGTACCTTTAAGATCCGGCTTGAAAGCCCTGCTCCGTGGTTGATCGACAGAATCGGCTGAGCAGCCTGTTCGATTCCTTTACAGAGGCAGATGACTACCAGAGCAGTATTACAGATGATGCCATATACACTGACTCCGGTATTTCCGAGATAGCGGATCAGCTGCAGGTTGAAAATAAAAATCGTAAATCCGGATGCAGCTTCGATGACAAAACTGGTGAAACCGTTTGCAATGATCTTCTGTAAAAAGGAAGGATGAAATCCTTTAATGTAAATTTCAGCTGGTTCTTTTTCGTAAAAAAGTGCGTGCATAAAATAACCACGGTAAGGCTTGAACCAAGAACAGTGGCAAGTGCAGCCCCTTTCATTCCCATATTCATAGGATACACAAAAGATAGTCCAGTACAATGTTGGTCACTCCGCCGGCAATGACTCCGTTCATGGCAAGTT
>ENA-OQIF01000355-OQIF01000355.1-human-gut-metagenome-genome-assembly--contig:-NODE-355-length-19646-cov-11.924023_pt1 | contig 19646 bp, 18 predicted proteins | sample MGYA00242574_ERZ504738 | MGnify/ENA primary metagenome ERZ504738 (study PRJEB26092, sample SAMD00036437) | human gut metagenome | host: Homo sapiens | study: EMG produced TPA metagenomics assembly of...
ACGGCGTTGCGTTTGGATGCGCAGACCTTGAAGTCGACAACCGTATGCACGGAGCAGACGAGTTCGTGGAAATCGAATGCCTGAAAGAATGCGTTGTGATCTTTGCGGAGGCGATTGTGCGGATCTGCGGGGAATAAATAATTGAAAAATAAAAGATAAAAAGATCTTCAGCCAAACCGATAGATTCTGAAAAGAACAAGGTTTGCCTGAAGATTTTTATGGCTCTGAATTGTTACAAATTTTCTCAGAACCGCAGTTCCCTGCACCGGTTCAGGCATGCAAAGATTTCCTGCCGTCTCGGCCGTGCCAGGTCGCTGGGTCTTCCAGGAGCGAGAAGAGAAGCAAGGCCTTTTTCATCCATCTGTTTTTCCAGCAGATCCACTACCTGCACCAGTGTTTTCTTACGGTCCATCTTGTGCTCCGCTGCTTCTAAAAGAAGCGCAGCCAGCCCGTTCAGCTGTTCACTGTCCGTGAGTTGTTCCACGGCGCGCAGATCCGTCAGAGATTTGTTGATGAGGATGGATTCCCGGCCCATGACCTTGACTTTCGTGCGGTCACTTCCCGTCAGGCCTTTACCCGGCTGCGGGCAGCGATGGAAGGCTGGAACGGAAAAAGGGCGCACGGAGGCAGTAAACGGCGGAAATTCCGCGGCTGTGGTTTTCGCGCGATCCGTAATGTCATAAGGAACGTATTCTTTCATCTGAATGACAGTGTCTGCCACGTGGAAGTAAGAACCGGAGCTTCCGGCAACGAGAATCGACGAGATGCCGAGCTTCTCATACAGATCCCGCACGCGGCTGATAAACGGTGTGATCGGTTCCTCGCTGTCGGCAACGACGCGCTGCATCAGCTCATCGCGCACCATAAAGTTGGTGGCGGACGTGTCCTCATCGATCAGAAAGAGGCTCGTACCGGATTCGATGCCCTCGATCACGTTGGCAGCCTGCGAGGTGCTTCCGCTGGCATCTGCAGTCGAAAATGAGGTGGTGTCGCTCTTTCCGGGAAGATCGTGGATGAAGAGGGAGATATCGACGTTGCTGATGCTTCTGGAGTCCTCGGAGCGGAGCTTTCCGGCGCTTGCATCGGTGATGACATATTCACGGCCGTCCCCGGCGATGTGGTTGTATACGCCGCGCTCAAGCGCCTGCAGCAGGGTGGATTTTCCGTGGAAGCCTCCGCCTACGATCAGTGTGACACCGAGTGGAATTCCCATGCCGGAAACAGGTCCGCGGTTTGGAAGATCGAGGGTAACGCGCAGGGATTCCGGTGAGGTAAACGGAACGGCGTGCTTCATCGGCAGATCGGAAACACCGGTCTCGCGCGGGAGAATGGAGCCGTCGGCGATGAAGGCAGTGAGTCCTTTTTCTTTTAATGCGGCGCGGATCGCCTGCTGGTCCTCACAGAGCCGGGCGACATTGGCGCATGCTTTCGGATCCAGAGCACGGTAGAACAGCGATTTTTCTACGCAGCCGGGCAGAAAGTCGAAAAGAATGCGGATCAGCTCCTGCGAGGCGATGGTGCGGCCGTTGGCCGGAAAGCCGATTTCCATGTTGATGATAAGACTGCCGTCGGAAGGATTCAGAACACAGGCAGTACGCTCAAGAATTTCCTGCCCGCAGCGGCTTATCCCCAGCAGACCACTTTTGCCGGAGCCCTTTGCGCGGAACGAATACGGTGCGATGGCGCGTGCAAACTGGCGCAGCAGGTAATCCTGGAGGGCGACGCGCTTTTCGTATGTGTCGTAGAGAAAAGCCGGAAACGCAGCGGTTTTGCCGCTGATATGAACGCTGACCCGCGACGGAGCGGCGAACGGATCGCCCTGGACGTGGTCGATGGAGAGTGTGTAGCGCGGAAACTGATAGGCACCGCGGGTGGATTTATAGGCGGGATAGCTTTTGCGATTGATATTGAATAAAAGCTGTTTCAGGTCATTTGCAGATTGCATGAAAAAAACTCCTTTCAAAATAAAAAAGGTGAGGCTGCCGTACAGAGCGTGTCTGAAAATGGCTTTTCGCAAGCTGCGAGTTCCGGTTTGCGGAAATGATTTTTCAGACACGCGCTGGACGACAGCCTCATCCAAAAAGCTTTAACGTCTGGAAACACTCTGGCGCTTCACCAGCTTGGTTGCCATGCACATTTTCAGACATTCGCGTTTCGGATCGGCCACGCGGTCAAGCAGGCGCTGGACGGCAGTGGCACCAAGCTCGCGTTTTCTGACCTTCATGGTGGAAAGCGGCGGAACCATCATATCGCACATCGGAACGTCATCAAAGCCGATGATGGAGACATCCTCCGGGATGCGGTAGCCGTTTTCACGCAGTGCACGCATGGCGGCCGCCGCGATGATGTCATTATCGGCAAAGTAGGCATCCGCGATCGGAGCTTTCGATTCGAGAAGGCGCAGCATGTCGCGGTAGCCTTCGTCCGAGGTCGGGGAAACCAGGTGAACATATGGATGCGAGGTGCTGATGCCGTTTGCACGGAGCGCTTTGTAGTAGCCGTCGGCGCGTTCGGAGAAGTTGCTGATGTCGAGGCTCGAGTGAAAGTAGCCCACGTTTTTGTGTCCGCACTGAATCAGATAATTCGTGGCGTTGAACGCCCCCTGAATGTTGTTGATCAGAACGCAGTCGTAATCGAGCTCATCGTAATAGCAGTCCACGACAACGATCGGAACAGAAAAATCGCGGAACTTGCGGAAATCGGACGGAGCCATTTCGGTTGCAAGAAGAAGAATGCCCTCACAGTCCACAGCGCGGAGTGCATCGAGCTGGCTGTCAATATCCATGGTCTCATAAAAATAGGAGATATGAAGCGCACAGCCCTGGCGGGTGCATTCGGTGGAGATTCCTTCGGTCAGCTGGGAGAAAAACGGCGTGTCGGCAGCGACCTTTCCGTGCTTTTTATAATTGACCAGCTGAATAATGCGGGAGGAAGCGCCGGAGGCTTCAGTTTTTTTCGGCGCATAGCCATACTCGGCTGCGGTTTTTAAAACCAGCTCTCTTGTGGCATCGCTGATGCCGGGTTTGTTATTGAAAACCATAGAAACCGTGGCAGGCGATACGTTGATCAGCTTTGCCAGTTCTTTCGCAGAAATATTCATAAGAGTTCAGCTCCTGTTCGATAAAATCAGCCCGCATGGTGCTTTCGTTTGTTTTGTGCATGCGGGATGTTGAAATTTATTTCAGTATTTATCTGAAAAATATTAAACTTATGCATTGATTTTAATATGAATTAAAAAAGAAGTCAACTTCTGAACTGTAAAAAAATGAAATATGAAGAAATGCATAAAAACAGCCATTCTTTTTTGTATAAATTACTAAAAAAGATTTAATAAAGCTGAATAGATGTTGACAAGTTCAAAAGAATTTAGTAATATAAGAGCCATAAAGAACAGGGAAATTCAAGGCATAATTTAGCAGAGTTTAAAGAAAATTAAGTGGAGGAAATGAATATGAAATCAATTAAGATCGGATTTGCACCTACGAGAAGAAGCATTTTCAGTGCCCCGGATGCCGTAAAATACGCCAACCTGACGAGAGAGCGTTTAAAAGAGCTCGGCGTTGAATTTGTCGATATCACAGACATCAATGAGGAGGGTCTGTTTTACGATGAGGCGGACCGTGAGAAAATCCAGGAGAAATTCCGCCGTGAAAACGTAAAGGGAATTTTCTTCCCGCACGGAAACTTCGGAACGGAATATGTCTGTGCAAGACTGGCAAAGGAAATGGGGCTTCCGGTACTTCTCTGGGGACCGCGCGATGAGAGACCGGATGAGAACGGTGTGCGTCTCCGCGACAGCCAGTGCGGCCTGTTTGCAACCGGAAAAGTGCTGCGCCGTTTTGGTGTTCCGTTCACCTATATGACGAACTGCCGTCTGACCGATCCGGAATTTGAGCGCGGCATCAAGGATTTCCTTGCTGTATGTAATGTGGTAGATACCTTCCGCCACACCAGAATCCTTCAGATCGGACCGCGTCCGTTCGACTTCTGGTCTACCATGTGCAACGAGGGCGAGCTGCTGGAAAAATTCAACATTCAGCTTTCCCCGATTCCGCTTCCGGAACTGACTGCGGAGATGAAAAAGTAAAAGCAGAGGGCAGCGAGGTAGAAAAAGTCGTTGCATACTGTAATACCAATATGTGTGTAAAGATCAAACCGGAAGAGCTGGAAAATGTAGCAGCTCTGAAGGTTGCGATGAAGAATCTGGCTGCAAAATATTCCTGCAATGCCATCGCGATCCAGTGCTGGAACGCACTGCAGGGTGAGATCGGCATCATGCCGTGTGCGGCAAACTCTCTGCTGAACGAAGAGGGAATTCCGGTCGTCTGTGAGACCGATATCCATGGCGCCATCACCGCTCTGTTGGTAGAGGCTGCCGGCAGAAACGATAAGAGAAGCTTCTTTGCTGACTGGACCGTACGCCACCCGGACAACGAGAACGGCGAGCTGCTGCAGCACTGCGGACCGTGGCCGATTTCTGTTGCACAGGAAAAACCGACGATCGGTTATCCTCTGGCATTCAGCCATCCGGGCGCTGTAGAGGCACAGGCAAAATTAGGCGAAATGACACTGGCACGTTTCGACGGAGACAACGGAGAATACTCTCTGCTGCTTGGAAATGCAAAAGGTGTCGAGGGACCCTACACGAAGGGAACCTACGTATGGGTTGAGGTACAGAACCTGAAACGCCTGGAGGCAAAAATCGTGGAGGGACCGTACATCCACCACTGTGTCGGTATCCACGAGAACGTTGTGCCGGTTCTGTATGAAGCATGCAAATACATCGGTATTGCCCCGGATTTATATGATCCGATCGAGGAAGATGTCAAAGCATATTTAAGAGGAGAATGAAAATCATGAGTGAATACAAGGAATTGAGTTGTCTGGCGTATGATCTGCGGAAGAAAGTAGTGGAAATGGTAGTTTCCGGCAAGGGCGGCCACATCGGCGGTGACATGAGTGTCATTGATGTGCTTGTAGCACTGTATTTTAAAGAGATGAACATCAGCCCTAAGAACATGGACGACCCGGACCGCGACCGTTTTGTAATGAGTAAAGGTCATTCCGTTGAGGCATATTATGCAGTACTTGCAGCAAAGGGATTCTTCCCGATGGAAGAGGTCATCGAAAAATTCTCCAAATTCGGCAGCCCGTACATCGGCCATCCGAACAATAAACTGCCGGGCATCGAGATGAATTCCGGTTCTCTCGGCCACGGACTTCCGGTCTGCGTGGGAATGGCGCTTGCAGGAAAAATGGATAAAAAAGATTATCGTGTTTACACCGTTATGGGTGACGGCGAGCTGGCAGAAGGCTCTGTCTGGGAGGGCGCAATGTCCGCAGGAAACTACAAGCTGGACAACCTCTGTGCGATCGTAGACCGCAACCGTCTGCAGATCTCCGGAAATACCGAGGATGTCATGAAACAGGACAGCCAGGAGGAGAGATGGGCAGCGTTCGGATGGAATGTTCTTTCCGTACCGGGCAACGATATGGACGCGCTCGTTCATGCGTTTGAGCTGGCGAAACACTGTAAGGGAAAACCGACGGTTATTATTGCAAATACAACGAAGGGCTGTGGTTCTTCCGTGATGGAAAATAAGGCGGAGTGGCATCATAAAGTGCCGACACCGGAGGAAGTAGAACAGATCATGAAGGATCTGGATGAGAGAAAGGAGGCACTGTCATGAATAAGATTCCAAACAGACAGGCCATTTGCGAGGTTTTAATGAAACATGCCGAAACGGATAAAGATATCGTAGTGCTCTGCAGCGATTCCAGGGGAAGTGCTTCCCTGACACCGTTTGCAAATGCGTATCCGGAGCAGTTTGTGGAGATGGGTATTGCGGAGCAGGATCTGGTCAGCGTTTCTGCCGGTCTTGCAAAATGCGGCAAGAAAGCATTTGCGGCATCTCCGGCGTGCTTCCTTTCTACAAGAAGCTATGAGCAGGCGAAAATTGACTGTGCATACTCCAACACCAATGTAAAGCTGATCGGCATCAGCGGCGGTGTGAGCTACGGCGCACTCGGCATGAGCCATCATTCTGCACAGGACATCGCAGCAATGGCAGCTATTCCGAACATGCGCGTTTATCTGCCAAGCGACCGCTTCCAGACAGCAAAACTGGTTGAGGCGCTTCTTACCGATGAAAAACCGGCTTATATCCGGGTGGGAAGAAATGCCGTTGCGGATATTTACAGCGAAGAAAATACTCCGTTTGAGATGGATAAGGCAACGGTTCTCTCGGAAGGCACCGATGTTTTACTGGTAGCCTGCGGTGAGATGGTCCGCCCGGCGTTCGATGCAGCTGCTATGCTGAAAGAAGAGGGAATCAGCGCAGGACTGCTCGATATGTACTGTGTGAAACCGCTGGACAAAGAGGGCCTGGTAGAGGCTGCAAAGAAGGCAAAAGTTGTCATTTCGATCGAAGAGCACGCTCCATTTGGCGGCCTTGGTTCGATGGTAAGCCAGGTGGTCGGCGCAGAGTGCCCGCGTAAGGTAGTCAACATGTCTCTGCCGGATGCACCGGTGATCACGGGAACTTCTAAAGAAGTCTTTGACTATTATGGACTGAATGCCGAGGGCATTGCAAAAAAGCGAAAGAATTACTGGATTAACCAGAAATGGAATCAGAGGTGAATGTGATAGCCCGCAGGGAACTGTAAACTGCCGCAGGTCTGCGTATGCCATGTTCCTGCGTGCCCGGGCGGAAGAAAATCCGGGAGCGCAGGAACTTTTTCTATATAATTAGGAATAAATCGTTCTGCGGAAGATTTTGGAATGTGTGGTAATCGCCAAAGATCTTGCCTATAGGGGCAGGGTGAATGCTGCGACAATAGAAAATGACGCATGGTGTGTTGAAAAACAGGGTGTATTCAGCGTTATTCGAGATGGGGATCTGGATATTTATAAAATTTTAGGAACGGAGCTGGAAAAATGGAGAAAAGGTATATCATCGGAATTGACCAGAGCACGCAGGGAACGAAAGCGCTGCTCTTTGATGGGGAGGGACATTTACTCCGCCGTACCGACCTGCCGCACCGGCAGATCGTCAATGAAAAGGGATGGGTGTCCCATGATCTGAATGAGATTTACCGGAATACAGTACAGACGGTAAAAACGCTGGTGGCAGAGTCCGGTGTTGCACCGGAAGAAATCGCCGGAATCGGCATCAGCAATCAGCGTGAGACGACGGCGATCTGGGACAAGGCGACCGGGGAACCGCTGGAAGAGGCAATTGTATGGCAGTGCGGCCGCGCAAGCGGCATTGCGCAGGAGATTGCGGAGCAGGGGCACGCAGAGGAGATCCGCGAGGCGACGGGTCTGCAGCTTTCGGCTTATTTTCCTGCTGCAAAGATGGCGTGGCTGCTTCGAAACGGCGGAGAAGAAAGACAGAAACGTGCTGCAGACGGGAAACTCTGCCTGGGTACGATTGACAGCTGGCTGGTTTACAAGCTGACGGGGGATCATGCATTTAAAACAGATTTTTCAAATGCGTCGAGAACGCAGTTGTTTAATTTGAAAACACTGGCATGGGATGAGAAGATCTGTGAGATGTTCGGGATTCCGGTCTGTGCGCTGGCCAGGGTGTGCGATTCCGATGCGGTGTATGGGACCACGACGATGGAAGGATTGTTTTCCGAGCCGGTTCCGATCTGTGGTGTATTAGGCGACTCTCATGCGGCTCTGTTCGGACAGGGCTGTTTAAAACCGGGCATGATCAAGGCGACGTACGGAACGGGTTCTTCGCTGATGATGAACATTGGAGACAAGCCGATTCAGAGCAGCCACGGCGTTGTGACTTCGCTTGCGTGGGGAAGAGGCGGCAAGGTGGACTATGTGCTGGAAGGCAACCTGAACTACACAGGAGCGGTGATTACCTGGCTGAAGGATGACCTGAAGCTGATTTCTTCGGCAAAAGAGACGGAAGGACTGGCAAGGGAGGCAAATCCGGCAGACCGCACGTATCTGGTTCCGGCATTTACCGGGCTTGGTGCGCCGTACTGGGATGAGAAAGCAACGGCATCGATCAGCGGAATTACCCGCACCACAGGAAAAGCTGAGGTGGTAAAAGCGGCACTCGATTGCATTGCCTACCAGATCACCGACCTTGTCCGTGCGATGGAGCAGGATACCGGCATGCGGATCGAGGAACTCCGTGTAGACGGCGGCCCGACACGAAACGGATATCTGATGCAGTTCCAGAGCGATATTACGAATAAACGCGTAAATATTCCGGACGCGGAGGAGCTTTCCGGCATCGGAGCGGCTTATATGGCCGGTATTTCAGCCGGGATCTACGATCTGGAAAAACTCGCGGGAAATATGAAACGAAGTGTGTATGAACCGAAGATGGACGATGAAATCCGGGAGAAGAAGTATGCCGGATGGAAAGTGGCTGTCGACGGGGTGTTAAGTAAATAGGAGACTTGTGCTCTGTGCGGCGGGAGATTTTTTGCGCCTGACGGTGGGATGACGAAGGGGGGACGCGGGCATTACTGTACACTCGGCACCGGAACACGTGGGCGGTTCCCTGCACTGAGAGAGGAATAGCGCTTGCGCTGACTCAGGGGCGTGGGTATAATAGAAAGAAGAAAAGGGTTAAAGTTAAGAAGACAGGAGGAAGGGCTCATGGGGACGTATTTGAATCCGGGGGATGGGTTGTTTAAGATTGCGTTGAATTCTCAGATTTTTGTGGATAAGAGCAGATTGCTTGAAGTGACAAATCGATGTGTCGGGACGATGCAGAGGTTTGTCTGCGTGAGCCGTCCGAGAAGGTTTGGTAAGTCGATGGCGGCGGATATGCTGGCAGCGTATTATCAGCGAGGGATGGATTCGGATCCGCTGTTTCGGGAGCTGAAAATTGCGGATTGTGCTTCTTATTCTGCACATCGGAATCAGTATGATGTGATCAAGCTTAATATGCAGGAATTTTTGAGTGAGACGGAGAGCGTGGAAGAGATGCTGCAGATGCTGCGCAGCTATCTGATTTTTGATTTGAAGGAAGCGTTTGGTGAGGTTCGGCTGCGGGATGAGAAGAATCTGGTTCAGGTGATGAAGGATATCTATGGTATGACGGGACATTCATTTGTGATTTTGATTGATGAGTGGGATTGTTTGTTCCGGGAATATCAGAGTGATAAGGATGCGCAGAAGAAGTATCTGGATTTTCTCCGGGCGTGGCTGAAAGATAAGGAATATGTGGCGCTTGCCTATATGACGGGAATTCTGCCGATTAAAAAATATGGTTCTCACTCAGCACTCAATATGTTTTCGGAATATTCCATGACGAATCCGCGGGAGATGGCGGAGTTTTTCGGATTCACGGAGGAGGAAGTGCAGGCGCTTTGCGAGAAATACGGAAGAAGCTTTGAAGAAACGCAAGCCTGGTACGATGGATATGAGTTGACGGCGATGTGCGGAAATGAATTGAAAACGTATGCGATGTACAGCCCGAAATCGGTCGTGGATGCCATGCTGAGCGGGATTTTCGATAATTACTGGAATCAGACAGAAACGTATGAAGCGCTGAAAGCTTATATTCGTATGAATTTTGAAGGACTGAAGGATGATATTGTGAGAATGCTGGCGGGAGAGCGGATTCGGATTAATATAGGCACATTTTCCAATGATATGACGACATTTCAGGGAAAGGATGATGTGCTGACGCTGCTGGTGCATCTTGGATATCTGAGTTATCACTGGACGGATAAGACGGTGTCTATTCCGAATAAGGAAGTTTCGCAGGAATATATCAATGCCATCAGTACAATGGACTGGAAAGAAGTGATACGGTCAGTGGAGGATTCGCGAAAACTGCTGGAAGCGCTCTGGAATATGGATGAAACTGCAGTTGCGCTGGGGGTGGAAAGAGTACATCAGGAGATTTCGGCGTTAGAATATAATGATGAAAATTCCTTGAGCTGTACCGTCAGTCTGGCGTTTTACTTTGCGAGAGAATATTATACAGTGATCCGGGAATTTCCGACGGGAAAGGGATTTGCAGATCTTTGTTTTATACCGAGAAAAATGTATGCGGACAAGCCGGCGGTTATTGTAGAACTGAAATGGGATAAAAGTGCTAGGGGAGCGCTGGAACAGGTAAAAGACCGGGAATATGTGGAGGCGTTGAAAGAATATAAGGGGAATTTACTGCTGGTGGGGGTTAATTATGATAAGAAAACGAAGACGCATACATGCGTGATTGAGAAATTTGAAAAATAAAATAATCTACAAACAAAAAGGAACGATTTGGATAGAACGTTCCTTTTTTGCATATAGAGAATAAAAGGCGTTGTATAAACAGCGCGTAATGCTGATAGAATGCGAGAAAACAGCAAGAAAAAGAGGATTAAACTTGTAGTTCAATGAAGAAAAGAATAGATATGGTATAGTATCAAGAAAAGGGGATTTCGCATGAATAAAATCTCAATAGAAGATGTATTCGAGCGTGTCTGAAAAAAGAGGAGGGACAAGAGTTTGTCCGGTAAAAAACAGGAAGTATGGTAAGATAAGCTGGTAATGGAGAACGTATGCAGATTCGGATGGATGAAAAATGGAGGGTTCTGTTTATGGCTACTTACGTTATTTCTGATATTCACGGTGAGTATGAGAGATTTATGGAGCTGCTGGAAGAAATTGAGTTGAAAGATACAGATACGCTTTATGTTCTGGGTGATGTTTTAGACCGGGGTGAGCATCCGATTAAGGTGGTATTGAAACTGATGGAAATGCCGAATGCGTTCTGTATCGTGGGGAACCATGAGGTGATGGCGCTGGAATGTCTGCGGTTTCTCTGTCAGGAAATCACAGATCTTGCCATTGAGGAAGTGGATGCGGAACTGTTGGACAATCTTGTTCTCTGGAAGTATAACGGCGGTGATGCTACGATCCGGGAATTTCGGGCGCTGGATCCCGAGATGCGGGAGGAAGTACTGAATTTTCTGGAGGATTTCAGTCTGTATGAGGAGCTTACAGTGGGAGAAAAACAGTATCTGCTGGTGCATGGAGGGCTGGGTGGATTCACACCGGAAAAGAGGATCGAGGAATATTCCCTGCACGATCTTGTATGGACCAGACCAGATTATCAGAAGGAATACGTTGCGGATACGTATCTGGTAACAGGACATACACCGACGCAGACGATTCCGGAAAATGATAATCCCGGGTATATTTATAAAAAATATCATCACATCGCCATCGACTGCGGCGCATGCTTCCCGGAAGGGAGGCTGGCGGCAATCTGTCTGGAAACGGGGGAAGAGTTTTACAGTTCGGACAACAACGGTTGAAAAATTTCAGACGTTCCATGATGCCAGTATCAGAAGACCGGGATCCGGAACCAGCAGAACAAGCGGGAAAATTTTTGAAACAGGACATGCCAAAACACAGGCAGGAAAGCCGTTTTGGAAAAAATGAGCGGATTACGGAAGTTTTGATGATTGCAGGAACAGACACGAAAGCTGCGAAAGAAAAGGAGATTTTGGATGCATTATATTATTACTGATATACATAACGACAGCTGGCGGTTCATGAAATTGCTGGAAAAAATGGATCTCAAAGAGGACGATCACCTGTACCTGCTTGGTGATTTGTTTGACCGCTGCATGGATCATCCAGACCCGGCGGGCGTGTATTTTCAGGTATTGAAGCTGGGGAAAAAATGTACTGTGATCCGCGTCAACCACGATCATTGGCTTGCCAATTACATTTTCCGCTATTACGGAATGGATGAGAGAGACCGCGCCCTCCTGCAGCCGTATCCGTACAATTCCTTCCATCTTTTACAGGAACGCCTGACGGAAGTTGATTTAAAGCAGCTCGCAGAGCGCATCCTTGGACTCTCTGTTGGGAAAGCGTTTCATTATTATATTTCGTAATGAAGCCGTATTGTTTTTCGAGATATTTAAGTCCCTGTTCCATATCGTATTCGGTATTTCCGTATTCTTCCGTAAGAAAGCACTGGATTTTATTCCATTCACCTTCATAAAAGCGGATAGTTGCAGAAGAATAGTTGTTTTCCTGCAACAGTTGTTTTAGTCCTTCTGTAATCATTTCAAGATTCATGAGTTTCTGACTCCTTTCTTTTTTATGAGTACAGAATAACAAAGTGTAGCATTTTTGCTTGTATTATGTCGAGATAAATTTAAAGAAATCCCGTATTTACGCAGATAATCAGCGTTAACTCGTCATAACGTTTATCTCGTCATAAGGTGGAAATCTTTCCCCACTGTTAGCGAACGTCTATCTTAATGAGTTTGACCAGGAGTTCAGCAGAAGAGGAGTGCATCCGCTATGCAGACGATATCGTACTGTTAGCGAAGAGTGAACGGGCATCTGAGAGATTGCTGGAAAGCAGTACGGAATATCTGGAAGAGACATTGAAACTTAAAGTGAATCGAAAGAAAAGCCGTACGGTCAGCGTGTTTGCGATACGAAATTTTAAGTACCTTGGCTTCTGCTTTGGGAAAAACGGAAAAGGAATCTATGTCCGTGTCCATGGAAAGTCATGGAAGAAAGTCAAGGAAAAGCTGCGTAGGCTCACTTACCGGAGCAAGTGCGGAAGTATAGTGAAAACCATGGAATGCATAAAAGAATACATGCGGGGATGGCTGAACTACTACAGCATGGCAGACATGAAAAGGAACATCGAAGACCTGAATGGATGGGTGTATAGAAGGATACGGATGTGTATCTGAAAACAGTGGAAACTGCCGAAGATCCGAAAACGGAAGCTGATAGGTCTTGGAATGCCGGAATGGGTAGCCTGTGAAGGAGCCTACAGTCGAAAATTCTATTGGAGAATGGCGGGAAGTGGTGTATTAAACAGAGCTCTAACAAAAGAAAGACTGATAAACTGGGGCTACTATGACTTAGCCACAGCCTATCAGTCTATGCACGTCAACTATTGAAACCGCCGTGCACCGAACGGTACGCACGGTGGTGTGAGAGGACGGCGGCTAATCACCGCCTCCTACTCGATTGAGACGGACGGCGGGAGGCCTCTGCGCCTGACGGTGGGATGAGCGGAGGGGGACGCGGGCGGTTCCCTGCGCTGGGGGAGAAAAAATTTAACTGGAAATAGAATGAAATTTTGAGGGAGATGTGATAGAGTAGGTTCTAAATATAAAAATGGGAAGTGGAGGAAAGGATGAGATTAGATGAATTGTTTTGTGTTTTGAAAACAGCTGGGAGCCCGGAAGAACTTGATGAGAGGCGAGAAGAGATTGCAGAGTTGATACCGGCGGTGAGAACGATGTTTGGGTATGATCAGAAGAACAGTGCGCATCAGTATGATCTGTGGATGCATTCTCTTCATGTGGTCTGCAATCTTCCGCGAAAGATGAAAAACGATATGGTCTATCTGGCGGCACTGCTGCATGATATTGGGAAGCCGGAATCGCAGTGTCGGGGGAAGCGTGAGGATGATCTGAATATGCATTATTACGGCCATCCGGAGAAAAGTATGGAAATTGTGCGTGATATTGTGATCCCGGAGCTGGATCGGCAGAGGGAGGTGATTCCGGTTTTTGATGTGCAGGAGCTGCTGTATTATGTGAAATATCATGATGATCATGTCAGTGTGAAATTGAAGCATGTCAGACGCCATACAAAAATGGTCTGCTTTGCGGTGTTTCAAAATCTGATGCTGCTGCAGGTGGCGGATGCGAAAGCACATATCCAGCTTCCTGTCATCGCCGAACGGGTGGAAATCTGTAAACGGCTTGCAGGAGAAGAAGGAAGACAGTTATATCAAAGAATTTTGGAGGGGGAATAAGCAATGAATTATTATATTAGCGATTTACACTTATTACATAAAAACTGTATCCGCTTTGACGAGCGTCCCTTCGAAGGTCTGGAGGAGATGCATGAGACGATTCTTGCAAAATGGAATCGGAAAGTGAGCGACAGTGATAAGGTTTATATCCTTGGTGATGCTGCCATGTATGGGAAAAAGCGATTGAACTGGTTGCAGGAATGAAGGGGAAGAAAGTTCTGGTAAGAGGAAATCATGACTATTTTCATGATGAGCGGTATCTGCAGCTGTATGAGGAGATCTGCGATTACAAGGAAATTGAGGATACAGCAGGCGGAAAGGAGTATCGCCTGGTGCTGTTTCATTATCCGATTTTCAGATGGAAAAATATGGGGCATGGTACGATCCTGCTGTACGGGCATACGCATAACAGCCTGGAAGACGACTATTATCAGGGATGTCTGGATAAGATGGCGGAAGAGGAATGCAGCAGACATATTTATGAAAGCAAACCGCAGGCATACAATGTGGGATGCATGAAGCCATGGATGAATTATGAGCCGAGATCACTGGAAGAAATTCTGAACTGGGAACAAGGTCAGGAGCTATAAAAAGAAGACGGAGGAGAATTCGAAAATGAATTTTCTTCCGTCTTTTTCGGGAAATAATTAAAAATACTCTTCCGCCAGCGCATCAAGCGCCGGCAGTGCCAGTTTGCTCTGCATCTGTTCTAAACAGGACAAAATCTTGTCCAGAAAAAAATAAGAGACGTGATAAGATAAAAAGGCAGAGAACAGCCAGAAAATGTACGTCGAACCGGGAAGAGATCTGCTTTAAACAGATAAAAGTTCAGTGTTTTTTTCTGACGGGACATCCATATGAGCCAGTGCATACTCACACGCCTGAATCACAAACTGGAAAAGGTAATGTCTTGGTCAGAATCAGAAATTGCCTGCTCGATCTGCTCGATCAGGTGTATAGGAAAGCGGATGGTTTTATTTTCCGTTTCCTTTCGGTTGCCTTTTAATTGAAATGTCATAAAAACTCCATTCTGCTGCTTGGGAACACCAGTTGGAATATGGCGTTTGGACATAATGTGGAAACACAGGCAGCATAAATCATCATAAAGATGTATCAAAAAAGGTTCGACAATAAAAAGAAATTTTCAGATATAGAAAATCAGAAAAAGCTGTTTGGGGACAGCTTTTTTTTCGTACATTTTTCTGACTGCGCTCTGGATTTAAAGGGATTGAATGATCCAATCGATTCTATTGTATTGCACAGAACAATTTAAATATACATTGCAAAATGCAAGACAAAATGTATTGCGAACGAGAGAAGAATGTATTACACTATAAGAAAAAGAGAAAATAAAGGAAAAATAAGAAAATTGTGAAAAAATATAAAAATAATGCAGTAATATTTGCTGTTTATAGTGGATAAAAACAAAAGGATCAGTTATAATAAAATTGTCGAAATTCACAAACGATATAGAAGATGAGGAGGGAAAGTTGTGAAAAAGATCAGAATTCCGACGATGTTAATAAGCATTATGTTTTTGATGTTGGCGTGTGGGAAAAATGCTGATTCAGAAGCGCAGATGAATAATTTTTCACTATTAGAATCGGAAGCTGCAGTATCGCAGGAAACAGAAACAGGGTTCGAAGTGAAGGCGGAAGAAACACCTGACATTTCGCCAACAGTAATGGAAGAACAAAAGAAAACGGAGGGCGACGCTGATGAGACAGAATCAACCGGAAACTCAGAAACAGTGATCATGTATATTACAGAGCAGGCAGAACTCAGAAATGAGCCGGACAATGAGGCGGAAGTGATAGCGGTGTTGGATGCGCAGGAAGAAGTCGAGGTAATGGAAAGCAGAGGTGAGTGGTCAAAAATTTTATACAGTGGTCAAAGTGGTTATATACGAAGTGAATTTCTTACAGCTGAGGATACGACGGAAAAGACAGAGAATATTGAGATGATGGAAAACGGTCATCTGATTGTAATTGATGCAGGTCATCAGGCACATGGAAACAGCGACCAGGAGCCGGTTGGCCCAGGAGCTTCGGAGACAAAAGCAAAAGTTGCATCAGGAACGATGGGAACAGCCAGTGGAGTTCCAGAATATGAACTGACACTCAGCGTATCGTTAAAACTAGAAGAAGAATTAAAAGCTCGCGGATATCAGGTGATTATGGTACGTACGACAAATGATGTCGATATCAGCAACAGCGAGAGGGCGCAGATTGCAAATGAGGCAAATGCAGATGCTTTTATAAGAATACATGCAAATGGCTCGGAAGACGCTTCGGTGAATGGAGCATTGACTATGTGCCAGACAAGTTCGAATCCATATAATGGAGAACTGGCAGATGTGTGCAGAAGATTATCGGAAACAATTTTGGATTCCTTATGTGAGGCTACTGGATGTCAAAAGCAGCATGTACTGGAAACCGATACCATGAGCGGGATCAACTGGTGTACCGTTCCGGTTACCATTGTGGAAATGGGCTATATGACAAATTCCACCGAGGATCTGGCGATGGAAACGGAAGAATATCAATGGAAGATTGTACAGGGGATCGCAAACGGAGTGGATCAGTTTTTTCAAGAATAAAAAGATGAGGAGAGAGAAAAATGCGTTGTTCAAAGTGCGGAAGAGAAATGCCGGATGACAGCTTATTCTGCCCGGAATGTGGGGAAAAGCAAACTGCCGGACAAAAAAAGAAAGAGAAAAAGGTTAAAAGATGTGCTAATTGTGGATGTCTGCTTTCAGATGACAGCAGCTTTTGTCCTGAGTGCGGAAAATGTGTGGGAACAGAGGCACCTCATGTGAAAATGAAACCGAAAGAGAACCGAATATATCAGGAGATAACAAAGATTCCAAGAACACCAGAAGAGGAAGCAAAACTGAAGAAAAGAAATAAAGTGATTGCGATCTGTGCAGGTGCAGTGTTGGGACTTTGCGTTGTGATTGCTATTTTGTCAGCAGTGATTAAGCCGTCTATTAATTTGAATAAGTATACAACAGTTTCTATTGATGGATACAATACGGTAGGGCAGGCAACGGTAACATTTGATTACGAAAAGTTCGACAAGGATTATGGGAAAAAATTAAAAAAATCATGAAGAAAAAACATCTTGACAATTATCTGGATGTATCAACTGGAACGTTTTTGAATCAATGTGTCAATGGAACTTTAGACAAAGAAACAGATCTCAGCAATGGAGATGTTGTTACCTACAAGTGGAATTGCAACGATGAAGAAGCCCGTACCGTTTATGGATATAAATTGAAATACGAAGACATAGAGGTAAAAGCAGAAAATCTGAAAGAGGCAAAGACATTTGATCCATTTGAAGGAATGCAGGTGACATTTGAAGGAGTTGCACCGAGTGGTTCTGCAAGCCTGGAGGGAAGTCCATCCGAAAGTGCGGCGCAGGATTTAGACTATCAATTAGATAAGAGTGACGGTCTGTCAAACGGAGATACCGTAACCGTAACGGCGTATAACATGCATGGCGATGACGCGACAGACTATTGCATTAATAATTATGGAATGGTACCGGAGTCACTGACAAAAACATACACAGTCAGCGGACTTGATAGCTATGTACAGGAAATTTCAGAGGTATCAGATGAAAGCTTAAAAGAGATGCAGGCGCAGGCGGAAGATGTTTATCATGCAGATGTAGCCCAGAACTGGGGAGAAAGCGAGAAATTGAAGAGCCTTACCTATCTGGGAAATTATCTGCTCGTCAATAAGGACACAGATGATTACTGGGGAAGCAAAAACATTTTTTACCTTGTCTATAAAGCGCAGGTGGAGGATACCTATTCGAAAGATAATAAAACGTATACCAAAGAAAGTGATATCTACTGGTATATCTGCTATTACGATTTAGTTATAAATTCAGATGGAGTTACCTCTGTTGACGTAACAAATCATGGAACACCAAACAGCACAGTGAATATAGAATTGGATGAAGCAGACGGCTGGTGGGGCGGTACCAGATGGTACTATGATGGATATGAAACCCTGGATGAGTTATATAAAGCAGCAGTGACAGCAAATCTGGAATCCTATAAACATGAAGACAATGTAGATGAAAAACTTGCAGATACGACGGAAACAAAAACAACAGAGCAGGAAAAGAAACAGGAAGACAGCAAGAAAGAAGATTCCGGGTCAGAAAATGGGATGATTTTTCCTGACAGTTCAGAAGTTGAACTTGCGTCTGAAGACATTAAAAAACTGTCAGATGAAGATCTGCGATATGCCGTTAATGAAATATATGCAAGACATGGATACATATTCAAGGATGATCAGCTACGCGCCCATTATGAGCAGTATGACTGGTACAAAAAGACGGTAAAACCAGAAGACTTTTCAGACAGTGTCTTTAATGAAGTGGAGAAGAGAAATGTTCAGGCACTCCAGCAGGAACGTGATGCGAGAAATAATTAATGGATCATCGAAAAACAGAGTAACTGTGGATCTGATGAAAAACCGAAATAGTATTGTTTTTAAATGTTGCCGGTATGAGAAAAATACCGGCAACATTTAAAAACATAAAAGAAAAACAAGAAAATGATAGAAAAAGAGAACGAAGATTATTCAACAGGTGCGTTATATGATTTTGTGGCCAGAAGTGAAAGTATAGAAGAATATAAGAGTATTCTGGAAAGTCTTGCAGATCAAAAACAGAACTGGATGAGTATGATCCGCAGTATAATGGAAGAAAATAATCTGTCGGCAAAGAAGCTGGCTGAACTATGCGGGGTAAGCAGACAGGCAGTGCAGAAATGGCTGCGCGGTTCTGTACCGAAAAGCCGGGAAACTTATATTAAGATTGGATTTGCAGCAAATTATGACTTGGAGCAGATGAATTATTTTCTTCAGAGATATGGCTGCGTTCATAAGCTGTATCCCAAATGCCTCGAGGACTCAGTTTATATTTTCGTACTATCTTCTGAACGCGTGGAACATACCTACCAGTCATGTGAGACTATTGTTAAAATGCTGAAGGACGAGTTTTCTGCGACTGTAGATAAGCCAGATATGAAAGTGTATACAACATCTGCATTGGAAATGAATATTACAAATTTACAATCCTTACAGGAAATGCTTTCTTTTGTTGTAGATCATAGTCAGGCTTATAAGCAGAAATATGATAAGCTGTACAGCTACATAGAGGAATTTATACAGAAAAACTTATTGCCTGATGGAGATGACAGTGTTTTTTTACTGGCAAATTCCCAGCAGTGGAGTTCTTCCCTCAGACAGTGTGTCTCGGAAATATCACAGAAAAAATGGTACCCTCAGAGAAACAAGATGATTTCTTTGGGAATACATCTGAATATGGATGTTGCCCAGATTAACCATATGCTCGAATTAGCCCAGATGGAGCATCTGTGTGCGAAAGCACCATTTGAAAATGCGATTATTTATGCACTGGAAAATGCGGAGCTTGAGGATAAAATACACTGCGATGGAACGGATGATCTGTGTCTGTATGTAAAGAAAATTCTTCTTTCCTTAAATTTTGAAAGTATGGATTTCTTTCTGGACGAATTACCGGAAATAGATGAGTAACAGAGGCCGGCCTGTAACTTGGAGTGAAAAACAGGAAGCAAGGTCATGATAGAATCTGAAAAGAAAAAGATTTACGGAGGAGAAAATGGGAGTGGAATTTGTACAGATAAAGTGCCCGGGATGCGGCGCTGCTGTTTCAACGAAGGATGAGTTTTGCGAATACTGTGGAAAGCCTGTCATGATCAGGAATTTTAACAGTGTTGCATCCATGTCAATGCCGGAACTCAATCGATACGTTGGGTCATACAAAAGAGAAATTGACAGTAATGGTGAAAACGATGCAATCAAT
>ENA-OQIF01000357-OQIF01000357.1-human-gut-metagenome-genome-assembly--contig:-NODE-357-length-19523-cov-6.018097_pt1 | contig 19523 bp, 19 predicted proteins | sample MGYA00242574_ERZ504738 | MGnify/ENA primary metagenome ERZ504738 (study PRJEB26092, sample SAMD00036437) | human gut metagenome | host: Homo sapiens | study: EMG produced TPA metagenomics assembly of...
TCCGGCGATCATCAAGTATCCTTTCTGGCGGATGACGGCGGAGAATTCCAAAGGCGGTCTATGCCTGTATAAATTGGGGACAAGCCTATGCACCGAAGGAGATTTTCAGAAAGATCCATCTGTATTGATCAAGATATTGGAGAGGTGCTTGGAAAAATAATCAAAGACAATGTGTAAAGTAGTATTTGACAATGAAAACAAGAAGGAATATAATTGGTTATACCATTTGGAACAGGAGGCGGGATATGGAGGAAAAACAAAGTGCCAGAGAGACTGCCATTCAATATTTTTTACAGGAGATAAGAAGTGGAAATTTAAAGTCCGGTGATAAAATATTGAATGAGAGACAGCTTGCTGATTTGTTAGGAATCAGCAGAGTTCCGCTCAGAGAAGCAATCTGCACATTGTCAACACTTGGAATTTTAGAGGCGCATCAAGGAAATGGGACATATGTCAGTGAAAAGAATGCTCAAATTTTTTCAAGTGTAATAAAAAATATGGGATATTTGATCGTTCTATAGTAGATGAAGTCTTTGAGGCCAGAATTCTGTTTGAGGCAGATGCAGCAAGGCTGGCTGCTCAAAATAGAACATCAGAGGATTTGAAATGTTTGCAGGAAGCATTAGTGAATCATGAAAAAGCGTTAGTTCTTTATCATAAGGGGGAAATATCAGCTGAGGTCATGATGGAATATGATGGCGCAATCCATCTAGGGATAGCGGCATCTGCACATAACAATTTTATGTTACAGATTATTGAGGCAATACGCCATGTGACCATTGAAAAAGATTTTTTTGCGGAACAGTATACAGTTGACAGGCAGCATTTTGCAGAATCTCAAAAGATGCACAGAGAGATTGTAACAGCTATTGAAAATCAGAATATGGATATGGCATATAGAAAAATGCAGGAGCATATTATTCAAATTCGTGCTGCTCTTGACTTAGATTCGATTAGGAGGACCGGGAAATGAAAACTTATCGTTGGGCTACTTTAGGATGTGGTGTGATTGCCAATGAATTGGCACAGGCAATGCAAAAAGACGGACGAACACTCTACGGTGTTGCAAATAGAACATATGAGAATGCAGTTGCGTTTGCCAAAAAGTATGAAGTTGAAAAAGTTTATAAGAACATACAGGATCTTTTTGAGGATGATGATGTGGATATTGTCTATATTTCCACACCGCACAATACACATATACAATATTTGAGAGAGGCATTGAAGCATGGAAAACATGTGCTTTGTGAAAAATCTATTACGCTGAATGCAAAGGAACTGGAAGAAGCAAAACAGCTTGCAGAAGAAAATGGTGTCGTTTTGGCGGAGGCAATGACGATTTATCATATGCCTTTGTATAAAAAATTGCAGGAAGTGATTCGAAGCGGAAAGTTGGGGAAACTTTGCATGGCTCAGATGAATTTTGGAAGTTATAAGGAATACGATATGCAGAACCGTTTCTTTAATCCGAATTTAGCAGGCGGGAATCCTGCTTATGAATCCGGCAGGAGAGATGGCTACGATAGCGCTTACTCTGCATGCAAAACAGCCGAAGAGGGGAATGCTTGCATTTGAGAATGGCTATGTTGAGATTTATGACTATCCACGGGCAGAAAAAGCTGTAATCACTTATACAGAAGATGCCTCGCAGGAAGTCATAGAGTGTGGAAGTACGAAGGATGCACTCTGGTATGAGGTGAATGATATGGAAGAGGCAGTGTCTGGTGCTGCAGATGAGATGCATTTTGATTATACGGTGGATGTGATGAACGTTATGACTGAAATCAGAAAGGCGTGGGGACTGTCTTATCCGGAAGAACGAGAAAGTTTATAATTGGAGGAATTGTTATGGAGTATAGAAGATTTAAAGATACCATCGTTGCGCGACTGGACAGAGGAGAAGAGATTCTTGCACAGGTAAAAGAAATTGCCCTAAAAGAAGAGATAAAACTGGCAAGCGTACAGGCGTTGGGGGCGGTGAATAAGTTTACAGTCGGTGTGTTTAAAACAGATGAAAAAGAATATTTGGCAAATGAATTTTGCGGAAGTTTTGAAATTGTGTCTCTGACAGGAACAGTCAATACAATGAATGATGAGTTTTATTGTCATCTGCATATGAGCGCAGGTAACGACAAGGGCGAAGTCTTTGGCGGGCACTTGAATCAGGCTGTTGTAAGTGCAACTTGTGAGATGGTGATTACAGTCATTGATGGAGCGGTAGACAGATATTATGATGAACAGATCGGCCTTAATCTGTTTCGATTTTAAGTTGTTTTATTTTTACAGAGCTTAATATTGACATATCTGTAAAAATAGATATATAATGCAAACATGAGCAAATTAGATATATTTAAAGCATTAAGCAATGAAACGAGATTAAGCATTTTGAAATGGTTGAAAGAACCTGAAAAATATTTTCCGCCACAAGGACTACATATTCCGGATGGAGATGATTTTTCAAACAGTGTATGTGTTGGTTCTATTTGTGAGAAGACAAATATCTCACAATCAACTATATCGCACTATTTAGATATGTTACAACGTGCAGGGCTTTTGGAATCTAGAAGGTTCGGTAAATGGACGTATTACAGGAGGAACGAAAAAAACATTCAAGAACTTGCAGAATTTATCCGTAGTGAACTTTAAATCTCTTAGGCAGGAATATTCCTGCCTATTGCTAATGATAAAATATCTATATTTAGCGATATATAAATTTAATAAAATCACAAATTACTGAGAAGAGGTTGTGGCTTTAGAAGATGAGTGTTAAAATTTGTATTATATATAGCTTGCGACACAGGCATTCTTGAAGTAAAGACAAGAAAGTATTTAATTTCCAATGGCAGAAAAAGATAGAAAGGACGGTATCGAAGTGATAGAAAAAGCGATTATGTTTGCGACACAGGCACATGAGGGACAGGTTCGAAAAGGTACGGACAGACCGTATATTGTACATCCATTAGAGGTGGGCAGAATTGTAGCGTCTATGACAGAGGACGAGGAGATCATCAGTGCGGCAATTTTGCATGATACAATTGAAGACTGCGAAGAAATTACGGAAGAAGTGATCTGTCGGGAGTTTACAAAAAGAGTAGCAGAGTTTGTGGCGAAGGAAAGTGAAGATAAGTCTAAGACATGGATGGAGCGCAAAGGGGCGACGATTGAACATTTGAAGACAGCGTGCAGGGAAGTGCAGATGATCAGTCTTGCAGATAAGCTGTCGAATATGCGCGACATTGACCGTGATTATCCGGAATGTGGAGAAGAATTGTGGCAGAGATTTCGCATGAAAGATAAGGAAATCATCGGCTGGTATTACAAAGGTGTCAGAGATTCACTGAGGGAAGCGATGAAAGAAAATCCAGTGTACTTGGAATATTGCGAGTTGGTGGAAAAGAATTTTGGGTAACACATGTAATGAAATGATATCATTTACCTGATTTGTCACTGGTGATTTAAAACATAGAAAACCACCACTTGGAGTTGAGCGGTGGTATTTCTATGTTCATTCTTTATAGGTTAATCCCTTGTGGGTGGTTGAGTATAACACGATTGTTTAGTGTATTCAACAGAGAGTTATTCTGTCACAAAGATGAATTTTACATCTCCGTCCATACCGTCAGAGATACCGGAGAAGTTCTTATAAGATTTGGAGCTGTCTAATATTGTATTGACTTTATTGAGCAGTCCATCAATGTCACCGTCAAATACTTCGACCAATTTTTGGATTCCCTCTTCATTGAATTGAATCATACCATCATTCAGTGCGATGGCGCCGTCATCTAGTTTTTTCACGCCTTCGATCAGTGCGGCGGAACCGCTGTTTAACGTCTGGAGACCATTTACAAGTGTTCCAGCACCGGAATCCAATTGTGCGGCACCGGAGTTTAATTGTGCTGCACCATCTGAAACGCTTTTGGCACCGTTATATGCCTCAGTCATTTTTTGTTCAAAGTGGCAGCCCCACTGCTTACTTGAGAGGAGCCACTTGCGAGTTGATTCAAGCCGTTGGCAAGACCGTTCTGTCCGCCGATTCCTTCGCAAAGTTGCGAGGTTCCGTTTTTTAAAGTGGAGACACCAGCATTCACTTGGTCGATGAGACCATTTTGACCGGTTACGGCGTTGTTAAGTTCACTGGCGCCGGAGGAAAGTTTATCGGTTCCAGCGTTGATTGCAATCGTATTCTGCGCAACTTGATCTACAACAGCGCTGGTTGTCTGTGTTCCAATAACTACGTTCTTTAACAATTCCTGAATATCTGATTTTGCACGTTCCTGTGTGCTGGCTTGTTCTTGCAACGTATTGATGCTTTCCTGAATAGATGCTTTTACATCTTCTGGGAGATCGTCACGCTCTAATAATGCAGATAAGGAAGCGATTGCGCTGTTTGCTTCATCATTTGTTGAAGAAGGTGGAAACATCTGGGCAAGTGTCTGTGCAGCAGTAGCAGTATTTTTTGCAATATCTTTCAGGCTTTGGTTACCAGTCTGTGAAGTGCCTGTATTCATCACATCATTTACCGCAGAAATACTGGCTTTTAGTCCAGGCTGTTCTGCGGTAAGCGGATTGTTAAGTCCGGCGTCTAATTGCTGCAGAGCGCCTGCAAGCGAAGAGATTCCAGGAGCTAGCTGCTCCTGCATTTTCGCAACGCCTTCATCTAACTGAACTGCGCCAGGAAGAAGTACGGAAAAAACCTGCTTAGAGGCGGAAGTAAGCCCCAGACTTACCTTGGAAGCACCGGCATTGAGTGTGTTTGTGCCGTCTTTTAATTGTGAGGTTCCATCTGTGAGGGCAGCGCTTCCATCTGCCAGAGATTTACTTCCGGATGCAAGGGAAGAAGTACCGTCTTTTAGCGTATTGCCGCCGGCGATCAATTGATCAATCCCGTCTGTCAATGTACCGGAAGAAGACAGCAAGGTGTCCAGTCCATTTCGTAATTCTCCTGAACCACTTACCAATTTGTTGGAAGAATCCTGAAGTGTCTGCATAGAATCTTCTAGTTCAGACAAACTGTCAAATCCTTCTGTATCCAATTGATTGAAAATATCGTTTGTGGCAATCGTCATTCCTTCAGAGAGTTCATAATCTGTGACATCAGCTTCCAGCTCGAAATAGTCAGGAATGTCCAGAGCCAGATTTTTGACGTCCAATTTTTCTTTTAAAGAAGGAAGTCCCATTCCGATTATAATGTCTCTGTCGCCGTCGGAGAAAATTTTACCATTTGTCACTTGCAGGTTTGTCATCTTATCTGTGTCGAAAATCAGTCCTGTCACCATTAAGAACGGAACGTAATCTTCTTTGGAAATCGTTGTATTTTCATATTGGTAGCGCGCAACAAGATGACCGCTTTTCCCCTTTAGATCGTTGGCGCTGATTTTTTTGCCGTCCAAAGTATAAGTTACCTTGACTCCGACAGGAAGTGATTGGGTGGTTGTACCCTGATAGCAGATATCTTTTTTTGCTGTGTTCCAAATTAACTTATTTTTTTGCTTAGAAAATTTTTCGTTGCCCTTTACATTTTCGATATCACTTAAAGTGGAGGTATCACTGAATTTTCCGGTACTGTTAATATTTTTTAGCTGGTCAGACACAATGACAGATGTGACGTTTCCGTCTTCGTCTGTCTTTGCATATACTGTCTCAGATTTATATGGTTTTGAATCAGAAGAGACCTCTTTTTCTTTTGTGGTTTTCTTTTGTGCTGTCGTTGTCTGAGCGGTAGTTTTGGTATCTTTTGCAAGTGTCGGAGACGATACGGCACCCAAAGATCCAACAATTAAAGCGACAGCTGTTGCAATTGTTACAAGTTTTTTATAATCTCTGTTTTTCATAATTAGTTACCTCCTGATTGATTGAACGCATTCCTTTTGTCGTTGCACAGATTGGTTTATCGAAAATCATCAGTGCGGACGGAAGAATAAAGATTACGGTGAACATACTGATAATTGCACCACGTGCCATCAGGCTGCAGAGAGCGGAAATCATATCAATGTCAGAATATAGTCCGACTCCAAATGTCGCGGCAAAAAATCCAAGTGCAGATACGATAACGGAGCTGATGGAAGTTGAAAGCGCGATATAAACAGCCTCTTTTTTGGTTTTCCTTTGCAGCGCTCTTTTTTATACCGTGTTGTCATCAAGATTGCGTAATCGACAGTTGCACCGAGCTGAATCGTACCGATTACGATAGATGCAATAAACGGCATCTTCACTCCAGTATAGTATGGAATTCCCAAGTTGATAAAGATTGCAAATTCAATGACAGATACAAGAATCAGTGGCAGTGAGCCGGATTTGAATACAAATGCAATGATAATGAAAATTGCAATGATCGAAATGGCACTGACTACTTTAAAGTCTTTGTCGGTGATTGTAATCAGATCTTTTGTACACGGTGCTTCGCCGATTAACATTGCGGATTTGTCATGGCTTTTTATGATTTTATTTAATTCGGTACATTGCTTGTTTACTTCGTCAGTTGCAGCTTTATATTCAGACTGTACTAAAATCAATTGCCAGTCTCCTTGTTTTAATGTCTCTGTCAATTCGCCCGGAATCATATCGCGCGGGATGGAAGAACCGAGAAGACTATCAAGTCCAAGTGCAAATTTGACACCTTTTACATCAGACATCTCCTGAAGCATTTCCTTTGCCTCTTTGGAAGACAGATCAGCGTCTGCCAAAACCATATGTGTTGCATTCATGTCAAAGGTATTGCTCAGCTTTTCGTTTGCCTTTATGCTGTCCAGGTATTTTGGAAGGGTAGCATCTAAGTTATAATACACATCGGCTTTCGTGTATCCCCAGACTGCAGGACCTAATGCTAACAGGAAGACAACGGCAAATATTTTGTAATGATCCGTGACAAAGTGTGTCTAGTTTTTCCATCTTAGGAATGAGGGAGCGGTGTGTAAGTTTTTTCAATCCATTTGTACAAAAACCAAATAAAAGAAGGAAGAATAGTCACACAGCTGAGGACACCGAAGACAACACCTTTTGCCATGACGATGCCAAGATCCATTCCGAGTGTGAAGCTCATGAAGCAAAGTGCGATAAAGCCGGTTACGGTAGTGACAGAGCTTACCCAAACGGAAGAAAAGTGTTGGAGATGGCATGGGCCATCGCACGGTCTTTGTCGTTTGGAAAACGTTCCTGATTTTCCTGATAACTGTGCCACAGAAAAATCGAGTAGTCCATTGTAACTCCGAGTTGAAGGACAGCACTTAGCGCTTTTGTAATATAGGAAATTTCTCCAAGAAAATAATTGGTTCCCATATTATATACGATCGCCATTCCGATACTGAGCATAAAGAATACCGGAAGAATCCAGCAATTTGTACAGAGGGCAAGAACAATGGATGTAAGTACCACGGCGATCAGCACGTACATAGAAGTCTCTTTTTCGGAGAGTGCCTTGATATCCGTTACGACTGCTGACATACTGCTAAGATAACATTGCTTATTTGTGATGCTTCGAATCTCTGTGATGGCATCCATTGTGTTATCAGCAGAAGTTGTGTCGTCGAAGAAGATAGCCATCAGTGTGGAATAATCTTTTTGAAAAATGTCTTTGATTTTGTCTGGAAGAGAATCAATCGGAACGGACAGGTCAGAGATCGAATCGTACCAGATGACATCGGCAACACCGTCTACAGCTTCAATTTTCTTTTTTACATCGGTCACTTCTTTGGTTGTCATACCTTCGACTACCTCCATTGCGAAGGCGCCTTTCCCAAAATCATCCATCAGAATCTCCTGACCTTTCATGGTATCAATATTATCCGGAAGATAATACAGGATATCGTAGTTGACTCTGGTGTTGAAGTATCCGAAAGCAGAAGGGATTAAAAGCAAAAACCCGATAATTAGAATGGCAATCCGGTGCTTCGCAATCTTTTTTCCTACTTTCACCATAAAAATTCCTCCTTTTCAAATATGACTAACAGTCATTTTTAACTATCTAAGAGTATAACCTAAAAATGACTACAAGTCAATAATTTGGAAGTGAAAAGTTGACTTTTGGTCATTTGGAAATTATAATAGGGAAAGAAAATGGACAAAGCGAGGAAAAATACATGGGAAAAGTAGATGAAAACAAACAGCAGAAAGAAGATGCGCTTTTTAGAAGCGCGTATAATTTGTTTATGTCAAACGGAATTTCCAAGACGTCGATACATGATATTGTTCAGGATGCAGGAGTTGCCAAAGGTACGTTTTATCTTTATTTTAAGGACAAGTTTGAAATTCGAGACAGGCTGATTGCAAGGACTGCAGAGAAACTTTTTAAGGCAGCAAATACAGAACTGAAAAAAGTGAATGTTCCGAAATTTGAAGATAAAATTATTTTTATTGTGGATTATGTATTAGAGCAGATGAAAAAGAATAAGGCAGTTCTACGGTTTGTCTCGAAGAATCTGAGTTGGGGAGTTTTCAGGGCAGCTATTGAACAAAAGGAAGAAGCGACAGGAGTAAAAAACCTGTTGGAGGAGTTGTTGGCGGAATGTCCGGATGTGCATATTGAAGCGCCGGATACGATGTTGTTTCTCATTATTGAATTGGCAAGTTCTGCCTCGTACAGCACGATATTGGACAATGATCCCGTAAGCTATGAGGAATTAAAACCATATTTAAATGCCAGCATCCGGGCAATCATAAAAAGTCATATGTCCACAATACAGAGACAATAGTAGGAAGAAAATTTAATTTAAAGAAAGAATATCCTGTGGTTGTATTCCGTGGAAAGACATGTTAAAATGAGACGGTGAGGTTGATGTGAAAATGAAAAAAAGATTCTTATGATTGGTACAGGTGGAACAATCGCTTCAAAACAAACGGAACACGGGCTTGCACCGGGACTGTCGTCGGAGGATATTTTATCCTATATTCCGCAGGTTGAAAGTGTCTGTGATGTGGATACATTGCAGGTGTGTAATATTGACAGTACAAATGTTACTCCAATGCATTGGAGACTTCTTGCAGAGACGATCGAAAAGAATTATGCGCAGTATGACGGATTTGTTATTTGCCATGGAACAGACACACTGGCATATACAGCGGCGGCATTATCCTATATGATTCAAAATTCTTCAAAACCGATTGTCATTACCGGGGCGCAAAAGCCGATTAATATGGATGTGACAGATGCAAAGACGAACCTGCTTGACAGTTTTATTTATGCGGCAGATGAAGATTCACAGGATGTGACAATTGTATTTGACGGAAAAGTAATTGTGGGAACAAGAGCAAAAAAGGAGCGGGCGAAAAGTTACAATGCGTTTTCAAGCATTAATTTTCCGTATCCTGCTGTGATTCAGGATCAGCGCGTGATCCGCTATATTCCTTCTATTCCGCATGAGAAAGACGTAATGTTTTATTATGATATGAAGGAAAGCATTTATGTATTGAAATTGATTCCGGGAATGAAAGCAGATATTTTGACGTACATTTTTGAAAATTATGATGCGATTGTAATTGAGAGCTTTGGCGTAGGAGGTCTTCCTGAGACAATTGTGGAGACGTTCTACAAAGAGATGAGCAGTTGGATTGAACGAGGGAAGATCGTGGTTATGACAACACAGGTGGCAAATGAGGGAAGTAATATGACAGTCTACGAAGTTGGGAAAAAAGTAAAACAGGACTTTAATTTGCTTGAAGCATATGATATGACTTTGGAGGCGACGATTACTAAATTGATGTGGCTGATGGGGCTTCCGAAGATGAAGTATAAAGAGTTTAAGAACAGATTTTATACGATGGTGAACCATGACATTCTTTTTACAAAAAAATAGAGGGGATTCGAAAAATTTATGGAACGGACAAAGAAGATAAAGGAATATGTAATTATTACGTTGGGAACATTGATTGTCTCGATGGCAGTTTATTTTTCCTGCTGCCAAGTAATGTAGTTGTGGGAAGCTTGTCGGGACTTGTGATGGTACTGGCGACGTTTATACCACTTAAAATTTCGGTTATGACATTTATTTTAAATGCGGTTCTTCTTGTAGTAGGCTTTCTGTTTATCGGAAAGGAATTCGGAGCAAAGACCGTATACACATCGCTTTTAATGCCGATATTTTTGTATGTGTTTGAGTTGATTTTTCCGAACAACAAGTCGCTGACAAATGATGTGGTGCTTGACACGATCTGTTATATTCTTGTCGTGAGCGTTGGACTTGCTCTTTTGTTCAATGCGAATGCATCTTCCGGAGGATTGGACATCGTGGCGAAACTTTTGAACAAATATCTGCATATTGAGATTGGAAAAGCGATGACGCTTGCGGGAATGTGTACGGCGATCAGTTCTATTTTCGTGTATGATACGAAGACATTGGTGCTGAGTATTTTGGGAACTTATGCAAATGGAATTGTTCTGGACCATTTTATTGATGGATTTAACAGAAGAAAACGAATCTGTATTCTTACAGAACAGTATAAAGAATTACAAAATTTTATTGTCCACGAATTACACCGTGGTGTGACATTGTATCCGGCAATTGGTGGATATAATAATGAAGAAAAGATAGAATTGGTGACGATTCTTACAAGAAATGAATATGCGGAAGTATTGAATTATCTACATTCGGTTGATGAGAATGCATTTGTCACTGTCTCAACAGTAAATGAAGTGATTGGACAGTGGAATGTGAAACAGAAGATGCGGGGCATTTAGCGTAACAGGAGGACAAGATGAGAGATTACAAATATATTTTGTTTGATTTGGACGGAACATTGACAGATCCGAAAGAAGGAATCACGAAGTCGGTTGCATATGCATTGAAACATTTTGGGATCGATGTGGAAGATTTGGACACATTATGCAAGTTCATTGGACCACCGCTCAAGGATTCTTTTATGCAATATTATGGACTGAGTGAGGATGATGCACACCTTGCGGTGGAAAAATACAGGGAATATTTTGAACCGTGTGGAATGTTTCAAAACAAAGTGTATGACGGGGTGGAAAATCTGTTAAAGGAACTGAAAACAAGTGGAAAAGAGATTGTTCTTGCGACCTCAAAGCCGGGAGTCTATGCACAGAAAATATTGGAGCATTTTCATTTGGATTCTTACTTTTCTTATGTGGCAGGAAGTGAGCTGGATGGACGAAGAGTGAAAAAAGGCGATGTGATCGCATATGCATTAGAGAAGATGAATATAAAAGAATATTCACAGGCTGTCATGATCGGAGATCGGGAGCATGATATTATCGGAGCGAAAGAGCATGGACTTTCCTGCATCGGTGTACTTTACGGATATGGAAGCAGAGAAGAATTTGAACGGTATGGTGCAGATTGCATTGTGGAGACGGTGAGTGAGTTGAGGGAAGAACTGTAATCTTAAAAATGTATGAAGAATTTTGGAACAGCTTGACAAATGGTTGTTTCGAGGATAATATATTCAGTAGTTTCTAAAGCAAAAGGTAATGAGAAAGAGGAGTACACATAAGTCGCTTGAAAGAGAGAACCGCTCTTAGGCTGAAAGGTGGTTTCAAGATAGAAATGTAGAAGGTAGCTTTCGAACCGGATTTCTGAACTGTGTATAATTATATAATAAGGTCAAAGTAGGAAGTCACGGGGTGGTTCACGTTAAAGAACCGACGAGATATATATGAAAGATTTCGTATATAACAAAGGTGGTACCGCGATTATTCGCCCTTTACATTTTCATGATGTAAAGGGCTTTTTATTACGAATAATACGAATCATGAGAGGGATTTACAAGGAGGAAGTAATGAGTAAAAATTTAGAGAAAACATATAATCCAAAGGAGATTGAGACGAAACTTTATGAAAGATGGTGTGAGAATAAATATTTTCACGCAGAAGTAGATAGAAGCAAGAAACCATTTACAATTGTTATGCCGCCACCGAATATTACGGGTAAGCTGCATATGGGACACGCACTTGACAATACATTACAGGATATTTTAATTCGTTATAAGAGAATGCAGGGGTACAATGCACTTTGGATTCCGGGAACAGACCATGCGGCAATCTCAACAGAAGTAAAGGTTACAAACCAGTTAAAAGAAGAAGGAATTGACAAAAAGAGCTGGGACGTGAAGGATTTTTAAAGAGAACCTGGGAATGGAAAGAAGAGTACGGCGGAACAATCACACAGCAGCTTAAGAAACTGGGAACATCTTGTGATTGGGACAGAGAGCGTTTCACAATGGATGAGGGATGCTCCAAAGCAGTAGAAGAAGTGTTCATCAAGTTGTATGAAGAAGGATATATTTACAAAGGTTCCAGAATTATCAACTGGTGTCCGGTATGTAAAACTTCCCTTTCTGATGCGGAAGTAGAGCATGAGGAACAGGCAGGACATTTCTGGCATATCAAATACCCAATCGTAGGAACAGACCGTTTCCTTGAGATTGCGACAACACGTCCGGAGACAATGCTTGGAGATACTGCAATCGCAGTTCACCCGGATGATGACAGATATAAAGATATTGTTGGAAAGAACGTATTACTTCCATTGGTAAATAAAGAGATTCCGATTGTGGCAGACTACTATGTAGACAAAGAATTTGGAACAGGTGCGGTGAAGATTACACCAGCGCATGACCCGAATGACTTTGAAGTTGGAAAACGTCACAACTTGCCGGAGATCAATATCATGAACGATGATGCGACAATCAATGAACATGGTGGAAAATATGCGGGCATGGATCGCTATGAGGCAAGAAAAGCAATCGTGGCAGATTTGGAAGAGCAGGGATACCTTGTGAAAATCGAAGACCACACACACAATGTAGGAACACATGACAGATGTCACACAACAGTGGAACCGTTGATTAAACAACAATGGTTTGTGAAGATGGAAGAACTTGCAAAACCGGCGATCAATGCGTTAAAGACTGGAGAATTAAAATTTGTTCCTGAACGTTTTGACAAGATTTATCTGCACTGGCTGGAAAATATCCGTGACTGGTGTATTTCAAGACAGATTTGGTGGGGACACAGAATTCCTGCTTACTATTGTGACGAGTGCGGGGAATTTGTAGTGGCAAGAGAGATGCCGGAAGTATGTCCGCACTGTGGATGTACACATTTTACACAGGATGAAGATACACTTGATACATGGTTCAGTTCAGCGCTCTGGCCGTTCTCAACACTTGGCTGGCCGGACAGCACAGAGGAATTGGATTACTTCTATCCGACAGATGTGCTTGTGACAGGATATGATATCATTTTCTTCTGGGTAATCCGTATGGTATTCTCAGCGTTTGCACACACAGGAAAATCACCGTTCCACACAGTATTCATTCACGGACTTGTGCGTGATTCACAGGGACGTAAGATGAGTAAATCACTTGGAAACGGAATTGATCCGTTGGAAGTGATCGAACAATACGGTGCAGATGCGCTTCGTATGACGCTTGTGACAGGAAATGCGCCGGGAAATGATATGCGTTTCTATGATGAGCGAGTTGAGGCAAACAGAAACTTTGCGAACAAAGTATGGAATGCATCTCGTTTTATCTTGATGAACATGGAAGATAAGACAATTACAACACCGGATCTGGGTGAGTTGACACCGACAGATAAGTGGATTCTTTCAAAAGTGAATACACTTGCAAAAGACGTGACAGAGAATATGGATAAGTTTGAGCTTGGAATCGCACTTCAGAAAGTATATGACTTTATCTGGGATGAGTTCTGTGACTGGTATATTGAGCTTGCAAAATATCGTATGTATCATGCAGATGAAGATGCAAAAGCTGCAAATGCGACATTATGGACCTTGAAAACAGTATTGGCAAACGGCTTGAAATTGTTACATCCGTTTATGCCGTTTGTGTCTGAGGAAATCTACAGTGCATTAGTGCCGGAAGAAGAGTCTTTGATGATGTCAACATGGCCACAATATAAAGAAGAGTGGAATTTTGCGGCAGAAGAGAATGTGGTAGAACACATGAAAGAAGTAATTCGTGGTGTGCGTAACGTGCGCGCAGAGATGAATGTTGCACCTAGCCGTAAAGCAAAAGCATTTATTGTATGCGAGAATGAGACATTGAGAGATGGTTTGGAAGAAATCAGAATCTCTTCTGCTCCTTTAATGAATGCAAGCGAGATTGTGATTCAGTCAGACAAGGAAGGTATTGCTGAAGATGCAGTTTCCGTTGTTGTGACAGATGCAGTTGTATATCTTCCGTTGGCAGAACTGGTAGATTTTGAACAGGAAATTGAACGTCTGAAAAAGGAAGAAGCAAAATTAGAGAAAGAACTTGCTCGTGTAAACGGAATGCTTGGCAATGAAAAATTCATCAGCAAAGCGCCGGAAGCTAAGATTAATGAAGAAAAGGCAAAATTAGAAAAATATACACAAATGATGGAACAGGTAAAAGAAAGACTTGCAGGACTTCAAAAATAAGTCCTGCGAAAGTCAGGAAATATAGGTGAGGTTAGAGTATGAAACGAATCCACATCAGGAAACCAGATATAAAGGGGAAATTTCAAAAACTAAGACATTTAAAAAAGGAAGATATCAAAGAATATTGGCATAAAAAGAAACTTCGAAGAGAAGCAATTTTGGAAAAGAGAAGAAACAGTGCTTTTGCAAAAAAAATGCAGCCTGTCTACAAAATCATGAACCGATTTTCACTTTTGCTGCATGTGTTGTACGCGTGTCTGATCAACCTTGTGATTGAATCAATTTCAAGACACTCATTTTTTGCCGCATGGGATTATATGGTCGGTTCGCCTTGGACATTTTTGTTTAATACGTACTTGATATTTATTACATTTTTACTCGTATATTTGGTGAGAAGACGTGTTTTTGTGCGTATATTGATTACCGCTTTCTGGATGATACTTGGTATTACAAATGGCTATATGCTGATGGTGAGGGTAACACCATTCAATGCACAGGATTTAAAGGTTGCAGGCGATGCGGTGACATTGTTTGATAAATATTTTTCCGGATTTGAGGGCATGATGCTGGCTGTAGGAATCATTGCAGTTGTTGTGTGGCTCATATCCATGTGGAGAAGAGGCGGACAATACCAGGGAAAGATGCATCGTATTATTGCGCTGATCGGAATTGTGTTCTGCTTTGGAATTACCGGATTGATCACAAATCTGGCAATCAATAAGCGTGTAGTCTCAAATTATTTTGGGAATATCGCATTTGCGTATGAGGATTATGGATTTCCGTATTGCTTTAGTGCAAGTGTGTTTAATACAGGAATTTCTCAGCCGAATAATTACAGTAAAGAGACAATTGAACAGATCAGTAATGACGGGAAGATTACAGAGGCAACAACAGGCAGAAAAGAGATGCCGAATATTATTTTTATTCAGCTGGAATCTTTCTTTGACCCAAGTGAAGTGGAGTTTTTCACAACATCAGAAGACCCAATTCCGAATTTCAGAAAGTTGATGCAAAATTATTCCACAGGGTATTTCAAAGTGCCTTCTGTCGGTGCGGGAACCGCCAATACAGAGTTTGAAGTGCTGACCGGAATGAACCTTCGTTATTTCGGACCTGGAGAATATCCATATAAAACGGTCTTGAAATATCAGACGGCAGAGAGTGCGGCAACCGCGCTTGAAAATTTTGGATACGGCACACACGCATTACACAACAATGGTGGAAATTTTTATAGCCGTGCAGATGTGTTTAACAATATTGGATTTGACACGTACACAAGTAAAGAGTTCATGAATATTTTACAGGTGACAGAAAATGGATGGGCAAAAGATGATATTTTGACACAGCATATTTTAAATGCGATGGATTCCACAGAGCAGCAGGATTTTGTGTTTGGCATCACAGTGCAGGGACACGGTGATTATCCGGAAGAAAAAGTGCTGGAGAACCCGAGAATCACAGTCAGTGGAATTGAGGATGAAGGTCGTACAAATGCGTGGGAATACTATGTGAATCAGCTGTATGAGACTGACCAGTTTATTGGGGAACTTTTACAGAAATTAAAAGAAAGAGGAGAGCCGACAGTGCTTGTACTGTACGGGGATCACCTTCCTACAATGGGATTGGAAGCAAAAGATCTGAAGAGCCGTTATCTGTACAATACCAACTATGTAATCTGGGACAATACCGGACTGCAAAAAGAAGACCGCAATATTCCGTCTTATCAGATTATGGCAGATGTATTTGACAGATTGGATATTCATGCGGGAACGATTTTTAACTATCATCAGACAAGACGTCAGACAAAACACTATTTGTCAGACCTGGAATTGCTGCAGTATGATATTTTATATGGAGAGCAGTACGTATATGGCGGAAAAGAAAACAATCCGATAAAAGAAGGACATATGCAGATGGGTGTGCTTGATGTGACGTTGAGCGAACTGATTGCACAGATGGATGGAAGTTACAGCCTGTACGGAGAGAACTTTACGAAGTCAAGTAAAGTTTATGTCAATGGTGAAAAACAAAAGACGACATTTTTAAATAATACGAGAATCGATATTTTGGATACTGAGATAAAAGAGGGCGATACGATTGAAGTCAGTCAGGTCGGCTCGAGCAATCGAATTTTCAGGACATCGAAACAGTATATTTATCAAGGTGGAAAACTGGTGGAGGCACCGGATACGACCGTTGATCAGACGGAGGGTACAACAACAGAGAATACAGAACAATAGATAGAAAATACACAAGAAAATGATGGTGAGATAAGTGGATTATAGAGAAGCGATTGCGTATATTTTAGAGATACCGAAATTTACAAAGAAAAACAGTTTGGAACACACAAGAGATTTTTTGAGGATTCTTGGGAACCCGGAGAAAGGGAAAAAGATCATTCATGTTGCTGGGACAAATGGAAAAGGATCGGTATGTGCATATATGCAGTCGCTTCTTTTTGCTGAAAAAAAGACTGTCGGATTTTTCACATCTCCGCATCTTGTGAAGATGAATGAGCGGATTCGTATCAATGGAGAAGAAATCAGTGATGAGATGTTTTTAAGATATTTAATACAGTGTTTGCAGCTGTGCAGAGAATGAAATCAGAGGGAAAGCCACATCCGACTTTTTTCGAGTTTTTATTCGCAATGGCGATGACCGCATTTGCAGACAGTGGGGTGGAGTACATTATATTAGAGACAGGAATCGGCGGAAGATTGGATGCGACGAATGCAATTGATAAGCCGTTTTTGACAATCATTACATCGATCAGTTTGGATCATGCAGAGATATTGGGTGAGACAATCGAACAGATTGCGGCAGAGAAAGCAGGAATCATAAAACAGGATGTGCCAGTGATTTATATAGGAAAAGAAGAAAAGAGTGCAAAAGTAATTCGAGAGTGTGCAGAAAAGGTCGGAGCGCCTTGTAGAGAAATCTCGAAAAATGCGTACGAAATTCTGGAAATCACGAGTAAAGATATTGCATTTTCAATTACAAATGCGTATTATGAGAATAGTATTTGGAAACTTGATACAAAAGCACTTTATCAGGTGGAAAATGCAATGCTCGCATTGGAAGCAATGCAGTATCTTATAAAAGAAGAAAAACATTTGAATCGATGGACAGATGCTTTTTATAAGACTCACTGGGAAGGCAGGATGGAGGAGATTTTGCCGGGGGTTATCTTAGATGGTGCTCATAATCCGGGGGCAATCGAAGCGTTTGCAGAGAGTGTGAACACACAACGTGGAAATAACTTTGAAAAAATTATTTTGTTCTCAGCGGTAAAAGAAAAAGAATATGAAACGATGATACGAATGCTTTGTGAAACAATAGATGCCAAAGAGTATATTTTGACTCAGATTGAGAATGAACGCGGGGTGAGCACAGAGGAGCTTGCCGGTGTTTTTCGGAAATATACAGATAAAAAGATTATAGAAGAGGAGAATCTCGAAAAGGCGTTTTGCATGGCGCTGAAAGAAAAAGGGGAGAATGACAGGGTGTATTGCCTTGGGTCATTGTATCTGGTCGGGATGCTCAAAGAATTAATAGTGGGAGGAAAAAAGCATGCTTAATTTGAAGAAGAACTAAAAAAATTCAAACCAAGTCTGGAAGTGGAAGATATCGAGGAGGCAGTCTATCAGGAAGATATGACAGATATGACAGATATTTTACGTGAAATGATGAAACAGAATAAGTAGAGGATAAGGGTGAAATTCAGTGGAGTATACAAAAAAGTTTCTATATCAATCAAATCAGTGGTATAATGATGGACTTCGCAGGGCAAATATAAGAGATTTATCCGGAGCGGTTACATCTTTGAAGAAAAGTTTGCAATTTAACAGAGATAATATTGCAGCACGAAATCTTTTGGGACTTGTGTATTTTGGGCAGGGAGAAGTTGCCGAAGCACTTGTAGAATGGATTATCAGCAAGAATATTAAATCTCATGAGAATATCGCGGACTATTATATCAAAAAGGTTCAGGAGACACCGAGTGAGTTAGAAGTAATGAACCAGGCGATCAAGAAGTATAACCAGTGTCTTACATATTGTCAGCAGGATGGAGAGGATCTTGCGGTGATTCAACTGAAAAAGGTAGTTGCATCGCATCCGACATTTTTAAAAGCGTACCAGCTTCTTGCGCTTTTGTATCTGAAGACAGAACAGTACGCAAAAGCAAGACAAGTTCTGAGAAGAGCACATAAATTAGATGCTACAAACGAGATTACAATCCGGTATATGCATGAGCTTACAAAGCTGCACAATAAGAAAACGGCGAAGGCGAAAGAGGAAAAAGATCAGACAGTCACATACAATCTAGGAAATGAAACGATTATACAGCCGGTGTCGGCATCTTTAAAAGATAATGCAGCTACAATTACGATTATGAATATTGTGATTGGAATTTTGATGGGAGCGGCGATTGTATGGTTTCTGATTGTTCCCGCAATCAATCACAGCAAATCGACGAAGACGAATAAAGATGTGGTTGCATACAGTGATCAGATTGCAGCTAAAGAAAGTGAGATCAGTGCACTACAAAAACAGGTGGAAGATTATCAGGCAAAAGAAAAAGAACTGGAAGCCGAAAAACAGAAAGCGGCCAATACACAGAGCAGTTACGAGGCATTGATCGATGTGATCGATCATTATAATCAGAATAATTACAGTACGACAAATTTGATCGATGAGCTGCTTGCACTTTCCACGGATTCGTTAGGAGAAGTCGGAAAAGCACAGTATGATGAGATGACAAGTGAAATATTCCCGAAACAATGTGATAAACTTTACCGTTCCGCAAGACAGAGTTATCGAGTGGAAAATTATGGAACAGCGATTGAATCGCTGGAAAAAGTTATGAAGATGAATGAATCCTATGAAGACGGAAAGGCGCTCTTGCTGCTTGCAGATTCCTATGCGGGAAATGGAGATACGGAAAAAGCGACAGAGAAATATAACCGTGTGATTGAATTATTCCCGGACAGCAACGTTGCACAAAAGGCGACAGAAGCATTGAACGGAACGAATGATGATGGTGATAACAATAGCCAGCAATAGAGATACAAAAGAGAAAGGATATGTAACAAATTTGGTTACATATCCTTTTTGTGTAAAAAAAAGGACAGATGTGACTTTTAA
>ENA-OQIF01000358-OQIF01000358.1-human-gut-metagenome-genome-assembly--contig:-NODE-358-length-19487-cov-4.871333_pt1 | contig 19487 bp, 23 predicted proteins | sample MGYA00242574_ERZ504738 | MGnify/ENA primary metagenome ERZ504738 (study PRJEB26092, sample SAMD00036437) | human gut metagenome | host: Homo sapiens | study: EMG produced TPA metagenomics assembly of...
TCATTGTTCGCCTCATCAAATATGAGCACGTTAGGCGCAGCCTGCAGGACACTTAACAGATAAAGTCTCTTCTTTTCACCTCCCGATAATTTTTCAATCGGTGCATACTGCATATCCGGTGTAAATAAAAACCGCTCCAACATCTGCGAAGCCGTAATTCTTCCATCCTTCGTCGGAATATACTCGGCGATGTCTTTCACAAAATCGATTACCCTCTGGCTCGTATTCATTTCCGGAAGTTCCTGTGCAAAATAGCCGATTCGAATCGTCTCACCAATCTCAATCGTTCCCTCATCCGGCTCAACAAGTCCCGCAATCATTTTTAGCAGTGTCGACTTTCCGCAGCCATTCGGACCCACGATTCCAAGATTCTGATTTTTCAATACAATATAATCAAAATCGTCAATCAGCTTTCGCTCCCCGTAGCTCTTGCTGACATGGTGGAGCTCAATCGTCTTCTTGCCCATTCTCGTTTCCACAGAATCAATCTCTGCCAAACGATCCGTCTCCGGAGCTTTTCCGTTTTTCAAAAGCTCTAATCGCTCCAATCTTGCCTTTTGCTTTGTTGTTCTTGCTCGGCAGCCGCGCTTTGCCCATTCTAATTCCATTCTCAACACACTTTGGCGTTTTCGCTCTGAAGCAAGCTCCATCTCTTCCCGTTCTGCCTTCATTTCCAAAAATTTCGAATAATTCGCCTCATACCCATATAATTTTCCACGGCTGATTTCCAAAATTCGATTTGTCACTTTATCTAAAAAATAACGGTCATGCGTTACCATAATCACAACACCTTTATAACGTTTCAAATAATCTTCCAGCCAGGAAATCATCTCTCCATCTAAATGGTTCGTCGGCTCGTCCAAAAGCAAAATTTCAAACGAAGATGTCAGCGTTTTCGCAAGCGCTACTTTTTTCTTCTGCCCGCCGGAAAGATGCTCCATTTTCATATCATGATCCGTAATTCCAAGTTTATTGAGTGCACTTTTCACTTCACTTTTCAGCGCCCAGTCATTCTCCGCAATTCCGTCAAATGCATACGAAAGAACAGTCGCTCCCTCAGGAAACGAAGGATGCTGCGAAAGATACGCCAATCGAATCCCATTCTGTTTTATAATCTGTCCGCTGTCAGGCTCTTCCACTCCCGCAATCATACGCAACAGCGTTGTTTTCCCTGTACCATTAATTCCTATAATGCCAATTTTGTCTCCTTCTTGAATCCCGAATGAAACATCATCGAAAATTGTCTTCTCGCCAAATACTTTACTGACGTGTTCTATATTCAATATATTCATTTTCAACACTCCTATTTTTCGTAACAGTTCAGCCGTGCACAAAGTCACAAAAAACTGAGTTCAAACTAATTTGAAAACGAAGATTTTTTGTGGACTTTGTATATAGCGTTCTTCCATAAGCAGGATTTCAGCTTCGTTAGCATCGAAAAAGGCTGTGTAACAGCCAATTTGAGCTGTTATGGCTGAACTGTTACTATTTTTCTTCTTCCAAAATATCATAAAGGATTTTTCATTTCCCGTCAATTTTGAAAATCAATCTATAAGGACAACAGATAACAAAACAGTCCCTCCAACCGGAACTTTTATTCCGTTTTGGAGAGACTGAAAAATCGTCCTTACAAATCATGTTGTTTAATATAAACGAGCAGCGCTTCACAGCCTTCTTTCACATCCCGATAGGTAACATCAAAATTTCCGGTATACCATGGATCTGCAATCGCTCTTGGAGCTTTTCCAAAATCAAGAAGCATGTGGATCTTTCCATCCGGATCACCACCTGCGATTCTTGTCATATTGCGAATGTTCGCTTCGTCCATTCCTATGAGATAATCATATTTCTCATAGTCTTTTTTTGTCTATCTGTACAGCGCGATGCGGAAGTACCGGAATCCCTACTTCCCCGCATCTTGTTTACCGTTCCGTAATGTGGACCGTTGCCGATTTCCTCGCGGCTTGTTGCCGCGGAATCAATATAAAATTGGTCGGTGAGACCTTGCTTGTTAATCATGTCTTGGAATACAAATTGGGACATGGTGCTGCGGCAGATGTTGCCGTGGCAGATAAATAGTACCTTTATTTTCTCCATTTTATCTCCTCATATCCTCTCAAAGCCTTATAAATACTGGCTTTTCAGCCTTTGTGCATTTTTTACTTGAAAGGTTCTTTTTCTTATAAATTCTTGTATTTTCTCATGTTTTTTCGGGCATTTGTGGTACAAATGGGTTATTTTTTAAAAGTCCCAAATTCCTTATGAGATAAGGCTTACATGAGTTGTTTGTGCATGTTTTTGGGTTATAAACTTTTTCTTTTCCAGTTCATCCCTTGCTTCTTTTAATCTGGCAAGTTCTTTCTTTGCATCATCATAGCCGGTATGCGTATAAATATTAAGTGTTACAGATACATCTGAATGCCCCATCAGATATTGCAGTGTCTTTAGGTTCATCCCTGAATTGGCCATATTTGTACAATAAGTATGCCTGCATATATGTGGAGTAACTGGCGGCAATTGCAACAAATTCTCACGATTATATTTTTCTCTTGCATGCTGCATGTACTTTTCCCAATGAAGTGCAACCATTGGCCTTCCATTCTTGTCCAGAAACAGAAATCCTCCATATCCATCCACCATCGGCTCACGTTTTGGTTTCCTTCTATTCTTCAAGATTCGAAGAAATGCTTCTTTTACATCCGCTTCCATTGGAAGTAACCGCGTACCACTTGTTGTCTTTGTAGATACGATGATATACTTCATTTCTCGAGTTCTTTGCAACTGATGATTCACATTGATAATATCTTCTTTAAAGTCCAAGTCTTTTACAGTAAGTCCACAAAATTCAGATATTCTAAGACCTGTCTTGAATAAGATATAAAATGCATCATAATACTGATTATAATGCGGATCATTCTTTACAAAATCAAGAAATTTAGTTTCATCTTCCGGAGAAACAGCTTGTCTTTTCTGACTGTCATTAACAAGTACTGTACCTAATTCAAATCCAAATGGATTTTTTAGAATCAAGTCATCATCCACAGCCATTTGAAAAGCAGGTCTTAAAACACCTCTGATGGAATGAATGGAACTATATCCTCTACCATCTCTTTGTAGTTTTATCAGAAAAATCTTTGCGTCAGAAAGTTTCACATCATCCACTTTCTTATAAGCGAATTCTTCCTTTTTCAATACATTCACCACAAATTTGTAATTCGCTAAAGTATTATGCTTTACTCCTGTTTTCAGGGAAAGATATCGTTCCACAAGTTCAAGCACTGTAATGTTACTTCCTGTAATCCCTTGCATCTGTAAGGACTGAACTTTTCTTTCTTTTTCCCTGAGAGAAAGATCTGCCCGTTTACCTTCCGGCATCTTATCTGCTTCTGTCAATCTCCAACTATATAATATTTTACGCTTACCAAGTGAATCTGTATATTTATAGCGGTAACGTCCACTTGGTTCCTGCCATTCTCCTTGCTGGAGAACTCTGCCTTTATCATCACGTCTCTTTGAAATCATATCCTACCTCCAAGGGGACGCAACATGATATTGTTAGTATATCATGTAACCCCTAATTCGAACACCTCCTTCTTTTAAATTTCATTTTATATCGCACTGAGTGTATCAATAAAATTTTCAAATCTTGTTCGTTTTATCTGTACACGATTCCCATTCCAAAGCAAATACTCTGCATTTGGATTGTCACTGACTAACTTACGAAGCTTTCCTTCTCCAATACGAAAATAGGATGCTGCCTCTTCAATGGATAATGTATACTTCTTCCAATAAGGTATATCATAACTTGTCATTTGTATGCCTCCTTCTATTATCTTTGTTTTTGACATTGGCGGCTGGCAAAGGTATCTATAAAGACTGCCAATGCCAAAGTATTTTTTTGACAATGTCATCTTTTATTCTGTGATTAACGCAACTGTTTTTCTTCCCTGACACCAGTCGTAGCTCAATCTGTTTTCCAGCTGCTTTCTTGCATCTCTTCCTGTTCTAGAAGAAATCCCATAGGCTAGTAGTTCTGCCTCTAATTCTTCTAAACACATTACTTTCCGTTTGGTTAATAACTCCAGGATCAATTTCTGTGCCTTTTCCAGTTTCGTTTCCTTTTTCGTTCCTGCTTTCCCCATTAGCAAATCTTCAATGGATATATCGTATTCTCCTAACCATTTTAAGCCTTCTTCTTCTAAAGAAAACGCTACCGGATTTTCTTTTTTAGCAAGAGAATCCTTTTGCTGATATACCACTCGGATATCCTGTTCCTTCTCTTTTTCCACCTTTTCTACAAATAAGATGCTTCGTACTGCCGCTGCGATATCAATGGATCCCAGGGAACGGTAATCGCTCTGACTTCCCGATGACTTATTCAAATGTCCAATGAGAACAATGGCACATCCAGTTCTCTCTGCAATCGTACTGAGATGTCGAAATAAGGGCCGGATCTCATTTGCCCGGTTCATATCCACATTGGCTCCCAGATAAGCCTGTATGGGATCCATGATCATGAGTCGTACATTATTCTGGCGGATTGCTTTTTCAATCCGATCGTCCGTCATAGAAAGCTGTTTTTCATCTTCATTGATGAATCGCACCCTTGTCATATCTGCACCACATTTTGCTAATCTAGGCTTAATGGTATCTGCAATCCCATCCTCTGCTGTTTGATACAACACATTAAAAGGTTCTATGGGAAGTGCATTGGGAAGTTCTTTTCCATTCGTACAGTATGCGGCAATTGCCATTGCAAGCCATGTTTTCCTTTTCCCGGATTCCCCTGGATCAAAGTAACCTTTCCAAAAGGAATGAAGGGATACCATAACCACTGAACCACCGTTTCCTCAACCTCCGACATCTTAGTGACTGGAATCAGATTTTCCCTGTTGTCTCGCAAGCAGATTTGTTTTGCCATTTCTTTTACAGGTAGGCCTTCCACCAGACATTCATTCCAATCTTTTTTGGCTGACTCTAAACGAAATACACAAAATTCCTCTGGAATCATGGAAACAAACTGCCTGCATCTCTCATTTCCAGGCTCATCATTATCCAGACACAAGTAGATGGAATGGATATGAGGATATTCTGTATACATCCGTTTCATTGCCTTTTCACTCAATCCTCCCAGGGAAATATAACTATGCTTTTCCCATTCTTCCGGAACTGCAGTGATATAAGACAAGAGATCAATGGGGGATTCAAACACAAATAGTTTTTCATCCGTTCCTATATGGCCAAATCCATAGGCTTTTTCTGAACCTCTTGCCTCCCCACGATATCGGTTCTCATCAGTTCCCCGCATAGCTGCATATCTGGGATTCTGTTCTTTGTCTCTTCCAACAAACACCACATTGTGATATGCTTTGCTTTCATAAATATCTCCCTTTTCGATCATCTGATCCACCAAATATTCCGATAGTTTTCTCTGTTCAATGAGATACTTCCTTGCAATCTCACAGCTTTCATTTCTTTCTGGCAGTTCCAATCCAGGCAAGGGGATGGGGCAGACCTTCTGTCTGCCTGCATCTTCCTTCGCCGTTCTTCTGTTGGTGTCTCCAACTCCCTCTTCTCCTAATAATTCTTTAACTGCCTCTGCAAAAGAAAGACCGTAGAATTCTTTCATAAAATCAATGGCATGACCACCTTTATTCTGACTAAAACGATACCATTCGTTCTTGTTGATCATCACACTGTCATGTCGCAACCATCGGTATTCCTTCCCACATCGTTTGAACTGTTCTCCTCTCCCAGAAAGAAAAACATATAAATCAGTATCATCTGCTCTTTGAATCTGTTCTCTTGTATATTCTTCCATCTTCTAAAATTCCTCCTATAACTCCATTCCATGATGTTTCTTCTTTGGTTTCATGGTTCTCACTGCTTCTTTTGTTTCTGTGGATTGCTCCCGTTTGTTTGTTTCTGGAAGAGAGACACCTTCTCCTTCCTCTGCCATCAAAGCTTCCACATTATTTTTGATTCCCTCATACTTTCGTAACATGGCATGGATCCGTTTATCTTCTTTTCGTAAAGCAGCTATCTCTTCTGATAAACGAGCGGCTTCTCGTTTCCATTGTCCTTCCCGGAATCTTCCCACTTGGGTCTAGATTTTCTTTTAAGATTCTTTCCGAACGATAATATCCGCTAAGTTCCTTCTTATGTTCCTCTTTGAATTTTTCCCTGCCAAAATATTTGTTCTTTAATTCTAGATAAACAGGTCTTGTTTCAAAATACTCTTTCATTGCATAAAGGTTGGTGTTGACACTTCTCAGAGCAGGCAGTTGTTGATTCAACCGCTGACTTACCTCTTTTAGCTGAGTATCTAATTCCTGGATTTTCTCTGTCAGCTGTTCTGGGGTTCTCACATCCTGCTCTTCCAGAAAGCGAATCGTCTCTGCAAATTGTTTCAGATTTGTATTCTTCGCCTTTTGTGTTCCATAAGCGTAGGATTCTGCAACTGCATTTCTCTTGTCGTAATAGTTTCTTAGATAATCCGCTAAGGTTGGCTGATGTAAGGACAGCATCCGTTCCATCAACTGGCTTTGTCGAAGCAACGACCATTGAAGAAGATTCTTTGCCCGTTCCTTCATATCATTCAAGGCACGGATGAGCCGGTTTAAACTTCCCAGTGCAGTGGAAATCCCTCTTGCTTCCATTGCCTGTACATTCGGTCCTTCATGCACCATCGGGATCTTATCAATCCCCCGTTCCTCATAAGACCTGGCATCGACTCTTTCTGTAAGTCCTTTTTCTTCATACAGTTCGTTACACATCTTCGCCCAGGCACTTCTCAATTCTTCCAAGGTTTCTTTCCTACTCCAATCCGTTGTATGTACCGCCCGAAATACCGGTTGTCCTTTCTGATTCAAAACCGGCTGTCCATCCGGTGTCAGTACTGGAATCTTTTTTTGTTTTTGTCCCCAGGTACCATCTTCCTGTAAAGGGCGGATGGGAACCATGATGTGCATATGTGGATTGGGTATTTTATCCTTTGCCTTCTTCGGATCATGGATCGCCAGATCTGCGATCATCCCTCTTGCGACTAACTGTTCTTCTACAAATCTTCTTGCAAGCTCAATATTTTCTTCCATGGAAAACTCATTCATCAAGGCAATATCAAAGCTGTGTGCCAGCTGTGCTTTCTTATTCCCTTCGATCCATTCCACCTCATTCCAAAGGGTCTCCCTGTCTTTGAATCTCTCCAGAGCCTGTTTGGGAAGATGGATCTCCGCTAATACCACACCGCCTTTTTCTCGTATAATCACTTACTTCTCCATAATACGTACATTCCAGTTTTGTACCGGCTCGGTAAGCAGCACTGGCAATGGCAGACTGTCCTTTTCCTCTGGATTCTTCCCTTCTGCGAAATAATGTTCTTCTACGATCACATTGATGGTATAAACTTTATTCCCCTCCTCCTGATTTCACATAGCTTCCTGTTTGGATCCGTCCGCTTACTAAAATCTTCAAACCTTTTTGCAGATATTTTTCTGCAAACTCAGCATTCTTCCCAAAGGTAACACAAGAAATAAAATCTGTTTCTGCCTTTCCATCCTTTCGATATCGCCTGTCTACTGCCAGCGTGTATCTTGCCATTGCAGTACTGTTTTCATCCTGGAGATATTTCACCTCCGGATCTTTTGTCAGCCTTCCCATTAAGATTGTTTTGTTCATGTAGTTTCTCCTTTCTCTTTTCGTTTTTGTTTGTTCTTGAATCAGGCCCGATTCTTTTAAGGCAAATGTAATTTGTTCCTCATATATCAGAACGTAGAGAGGGCTTTTTACAAATAAAAAAGGAATTTTATTTTTTTGCTCTCATATAACGAAAGGCTCAGAGGGGAAAATACAGGGTGGAAAATGAATTTTTTATTTTTCTGCACAAAAAATACCCCTATGACTTCAAAATCGAAATCATAGGAGTATTTAGTCCTACCTACTCAGTGGGGTGTTTTACATTTTGTTTTACACATGTTATTACAGTGTTTTTCAGTTCGACAGTCGAGTAGACTAAGACCTCTCAATCTTAGCCCCTCACAGATCCGTACGTGCGGCTTTCCCGCATACGGCTCCTCATAGTAACATTCACTTTAATATAAGCAATAGTATGTTTTAGGCTTTGCTAATGGATAATACTTGAGCATTTCCACAAATCCATTCCATGTGTATGCCCGTCTACAACCTCTCCGATTCATGGCTTTAAACAGAAACTGCTGAACCCTATGTAAAAATGTTGTTATCTTTCGGAAATTCCATGTAACACCATAGTACCGATAGTGTCCGATTAGCTTCACATTCAATTCCTTGATTATCTCTCGCATCGGTCGATTTCGATTATCATAAATCCAATTCTTATAGGCTCTGACCTTTTGCTCAAACTTCTTTCTTGAAGTCTGTACTTTTGGTGCGAAACCTCCTTTTCGGTTTTTGCTACAGTAGAAAGTAAATCCCAGAAAGTCAAATGTTTCCGGTTTATGTTCTCCTCTTGCCCTGCGATTCTGCTCTGCAAATCTTCCAAATTCAATCAGTCTGCTTTTACTACTCTCAAGTTCCAGACCAAACTTTTCCATTCGTTCTTTTAACTCTTTATAGTATCTTTCAGCTTCTGACTTATATTGAAATCCTGCAACGAAATCATCCGCAAAGTTGACAAGAAAACACTCTCCCTGCATTTCCTTCTTCACTACAAGTTTGAACCACAGCGTCAGCACATGATGCATGTATATATTCGCAAGCATCGGACTCATTACGGAGCCTTGTGCCGAACCTTCCTCTGTTGGTTCAAATTTACCTTGTTCCATTATTCCCGCTTTAAGATATTTACGTATCAGCCACAGTAAGTTCTTATCCTGTATGTTCCATTCGAGAAACTTCATCATCCACTCATGGTCGATATGGTCAAAGAACCCTTTGATGTCAGCATCTACGATATAACTGATTTTCCCATAACTTATCCGTTGATATACCTCTTTTATCGCTTCGTGACAACCTCTGTTCGGTCTGAATCCATACATACAGTTTAGGAATCTTGGCTCATAAATAGTACCCAATATTTTCTTCACTGCCATTTGTACAATCTTATCCTCATAAGAAGCTATCCCTAATGGTCTTTTCTTTCCATTTGCTTTGGGAATGTATACCCTCAGCGATGGAAGTGGCTTAAAGGATTTGTTTTTCAGCCTTTGTACTAAATCCTTGATATTTCTGTCAAGGTTCTTCCCATACTCATCTTTGGTTACCTTGTCGATTCCGACTGCTTTGCTCCCATCTAATTCCTTATGACATTGCTTTAGCATATCTTCATTTATCAAATGGTACACTGATGTAAATATAGGATGTTTTGATTTTGCCGATATCTCAGCTATTCTTACTAATTTCGTTTCCATTATTTCCTCCGTCCCTGAGTACGGATAATGTGTCCTCAGTAAGACCTTTACTATGCAATCCCCTTCCCTCCATCGGCATTACCCGATTTCTACAGTACTATGAGATTGTCCGACTACCTGCCATTCATTTGAAGTCCTCCGTTTTCAGTTGTGACTTCATACTCTTTTTCGAGAAACGGCAGGTTCTCCCCGGTTGATGTGTATTCACAATGTAAAAACATGATTGGTTCTCTGACTCCGCAGTGCCACATAATACTCGCCATATCGTATTACATGGTATTGTCTTCCGCACCAGTTAAGACGTCGACCGACTGAAGTTAACATTTCGAAGCTCAATCACTATTCAACCCTGCTTTCTTGCTGTCTACGCTTGTCAGATGCGTTACCGACATCATCCCAAGACTCGCTATTATCTGGTTGGCTAAACCTTGGATAAACCGGATTCCCACCGGCTTGACTACACACCCTTAGCTGGGCGCACAACTGGAATTTTTCTTTTAGAATGAATTATTTATTTTCTACAATAGCACCATATTTCGTATGCGGAAGATATTGTACCTTTAAATAAGTATTTTTATCAACATACCTTGAAAATACTGTGATTTCGATTTCATCATCTTTAACTTTATCATATAGAAAAATACTTCTTCTTTCAGAAGATATATCTGCACCACCATGAGATTGTTCAGTTACATATCCTTCTGCATAACTATACTGTTTGTTTATGATGTAAGGCATATCTAAAACAAAATCTTTCAAATATAAGATTAAAAGAATAGCTACTATAACAAGAATGGTATTAGCCAATCGAAGAAATATTATATCATTTTTTCCAGTATATTCTTTTTTTATCGCTTTTTTATCAAAAAATATCGAATAGATAAGTTTTCTTTTTTTAATTAGATAGATAATGCAAGCAATTAAAGCTATAACAAATAATGAAACTCTTATAAACAATCTAAATATAGCAAAATCCATAATATCATTCCCTTAAACTTCCGATTTGTTGCTTACATTATACTCTATCAACCTAAATAATGGAAGATTTTTTCTTGTCTCCTAAAGCAAAAGCACCTGTCATTTTCAAAACGAAAATAGCAAGTGCCTTAAAGTTCCATATTCAATTTTAGGTGCAAAAAATCAGGAGACCTTTTTGGATCTCCTGCTTAGTAAAACTCTTATTTTTTTATAATTTCTATATTTTCACATCGTTCCTGAAGCATTTTTAATAGTTCTTCAGAATAGCGCACAGAAAATAATATCCTCTTGTCCGAAGATAAAACATTGATATAATTACCCAATTTTTCATAAAACGCTTCCGAGAATGACCTATTAGGACGAACATAAGGTTCTCCTATTGCTTCTTTATAAAAAATTTTTTTCCTATATCCAGAAGCTTCATGACGCAGCACATAAGTATCTTCAAATTTTACCCAATATGATTTTTCTATTGTATGTCCCAAAAAAGGTATCCCTAAAAATATAACTATCCAAAGAACACCAAGCAACACTCCTGTAAATAATGGATTATCAGTGCTTAAACTCATGACAATGAAAACAACGAAAAAAATAACATTTGGATAGAATAGGTAATCATAAATACCTTATCTATAAATAATCCCTTTTCCCAAAACTCTTTTATAGATTGCTTTTCCCAAAATAAATAATGCTTCATATTTATTCCTCATCTCAGTTTCCATAATTATAATTCCCAGAAATATACTGTGTTCATTATACTTCATCAACCTAAAGAATGGAAGATATTTTCTTGCTCCCTAAAGCAAAAGCACCTGTCATTTTCAAAACGAAAACAGTAAGTGTCTTAGAGTTCCATATTCAATTTTGTGTGCAAAAGAAGCAGGAGACCTTTTCAGATTTCCTGCTTCTTCTAAATGATAATTATTTCGTCTAATTACTGAAAATCGGGAATTTCCTCACAAAATTCCTCGTTATAATAAGGCACGCCATCTTTGATACCCATAGTGATTTTTGAATCTAAATCCAAATAGTATCCCTCATACTGATAATCTGCCACTTCTTCTGATTCCTCTATCAATTTCTTCAGAGTTTCAGCAGCTTGCAAACTCTCAGCATTGTTCAGACCACCAATCGCCGGTCCGCTGCTTCCCTCATACACTTCCAAGTAAATTTTTTCAGAAGATTCAGGCTCAACAAACAGAATATAAGAGTAAGCATCTTCAGAATTCTGCGTTTCATAATTAGGTTCTCCAAATAATGCACGCAGTCTGCCATAGGCGATTACAGGTTCTAAATCTAAGTTTGTAAGATTGCTGCTGTTTTCCGGTATACTTGTCAGGCTTGTGTCTTTCTTGAAATCAGATATTGTCATAGCATTTTCTCCTTCCGATACATTGTTCCCTAATGCACAACCGCTTAAGCATAGTGAAACAAGTAACACCAATGTTAATAATTTTTTCATGATAGCTGTTACCTCTTTAAGATTCTCAAATAGTGTATCTCCATTATACTTCATCAACCTAAAGAATGGAAGATATTTTCTTGCTCCCTAAAGCAAAAGCACCTGTCATTTTCAAAGTGAAAACAGCAAGTGCCTTAGAGTTCCATATCCTGTTTTTTGCTTTTCGCCGGAATTGTCCGGCTGACTTCACGCTCTGCAATTTCTTTCTTTTTGCGGCTCAACTGATCTATAATGGAACTTTTGGCTTTCTTCTTGATTTGTTCCGTTCCGGCTTTTTTGACCTCCGGTTTCATCAGCGTAGTTTGGATTTTCTGAATGGTTGATTTCATAGCGTTTGTGATTCTGGCAATCACGCCATCCAATCGTTTCACTGCATACTCAACTTCTTTCTTTGAAGCCTTACGCTCAGGGGAGAGAACCCATGCCTTAGACTGCTCCACCAACTTAATATCCTCCTTGTGCGTTTCCAGTTTCACAGTATCAGCAACGACCTCAACCGCCTTGTCACAGGCAATATCGGCGACCTCGTCCACCAGAGCTTCCACATCCTCAATCTTCATTGTGAGTTCTTCCAACTTTTGCTCCTGTACTGCCAGTTGCTCCTTTTGCTTGAAAAGAATATAGTCCTGTTTTTCCAGATAAGCACGCCCACCATATTCCGGTTCTTCTTCCAGTTGCAAGCCATGCTTTTTCGCCACATCGAACAGCAGCACTCGGCAAGCTGAATCGAAAGTCATCTTGCGGTTATTTTTTCTTCCGACAGGCTTTTCCGGTTCCGGCAGTTCAAACCCCAGTGCTTCCAAAGCCTTTTCCTGTTGTGGGGCAATCTCCCCATATTGATTTTCACAATCGAACACATGACGCTCGTGAATATGAGGGGTGCTTTCATCCAAGTGCAGCGCCCAATTCAGGATATGGACATGAGAGCCGAAACGCTCATTTACGATTTCCATAAATTCTGTGACGATCTCAATGAGCAATTCCGGTGGAACATGATTATCAAGCGTTCCAATCTGATAGACCGTTTCCTCTGGACAGGTCTTTTTGCTTTTGAGCAAATCTCCGGTTTCCTTATTTCTTTCAGGGTGTCGGTTCTTCACATTTCTTTCGTTCTGCCTGGTCACAAAATCACGATACCGCTGACGATAAAAAAGCTGTTCCACATCTTCAAAAGTGGCAGACAGCTCATTTTCCTTTTCGGGATTTTTGAAATTGCGGAAGCCATTGTAACAGTCCCAATAGAGATTTTGTTTGGCTCGTTCTTCGTCAATGTGTTCGCTGTTGGCAATGTCAAAACTGCGGTCATTGTGCTTCGGATTATAAACGCCATTCTTTCCGGCTCGTCCATTGTGCCTTGTTAATTTCACATGAGTTCCTCCTTTTCTTTTTGATTTCCCCGACAGGGGAGAAGGGCAGCGAAGCTGATTCCATGCGGCTTTCTGCGTCAAGTAATACCCAGTACTAAGTGGCGAAACGCCACTTAACTGGGCAAGGCTGCCGCCCTTGACCTGCACAGGGATATTGCATTCCCTGTACCCATGCACAAAGGGTTGCACCCTCCGTACTCCCGCCCGAACAAACTGACTTCGCCCCGTCCCAAGCTCTGTCAGTTCCTTCGGTTTTACAAAACAGTCCACCGGACTATTTTGCAAAAAGAAAAACCGACGCATGATCGCTTTACGCTCAATACATCGGTTTCTTCATCTGACCTTGACGGTCATATTAAGTTGTGGCAGATTGCAGATAGTCTACAAATGGATAAACAAAAACGACCAACTATGTAGCTGATCGTCCTTGCGTGGTTGCCTTAAAAAGTAGTTGATAAACACCCTACTGTTGAAAAGTTTGTTGTCATTTACATCTATTATTTTTGAATAGAAAAATTCCTTTATAGATGATAAAAGGAATTGAACCGATTACTCCAGCAAGTGTATAAATCGGGAAAGTAACAAATCCAATTATAATTTTAGGTGCGATAGGAGTTAGCCATTTCTTAACTAAACCGCTATAAAAAATCAAACCTGTTGGCATTCCAGCAAAAAGCAATCCAAAAGAAAGAATACTTCTTGTAAATCCTAATGGTTCAGGAACAGACATATTTTGACTTGTCCAAAACGCAATGTACTCAGGGTCACTAAGCTGATTCATTTGATTAAGTGCTACAAAATAACCAAGTACACAACCAATAATTAAAAATAAACATATAAGCAATATTTGTTTCAACTCTTTTTTCATATTTCATCTTCCTTTACGGTCATATTCAGTTGTCTAACATCGTACTGTTATAAAATCTATGTCATTTACGATTTTTCTTATGCTGATTTGCCCAGTAAGATTTTACAGGGATTCTTCTTCTTTTTATGTCCTCCATAAATTCTTCTTTGTCAATATTACTATCAATGGTAAATAATTTTTCTCCATTTACATATACACGCATAGAACCTTTCTTTCTCTCGCAATAGGTAATATCTTCAAAGTGAAAAGTTCTCTTTCTGCCAAAAGTTGAACGCCATGTGATTTCATCTCCGTTCACTTCCAGTTTCCACATAATCATATTCAATGAGCCGATTAAAGAAACAATAAAGAAAATGCTAAAAACGAGTGGTGGAAACAAATCATCTTGTTGAATAGCACTGGCTACCGTAGCTCCCCCAAAAAGAAACACCGCCAATACAAAAAACATAGTAAGTACTTTTTCGGTTTTTATTATATAATGCGTCCTTATTATTCCCTTTTTCTGTTCTTCCTCTCGTTCTTTAGATCTCTTTTGCTGAAGATTTACAATATATGACAAAAGAAGAAGTACAACTAAATAGGGACCTATTTGTGTAATTATATTCAAACACATTCGTAAAAAACCATTCATTTTTTGCCCTCCATAGTTCCAGCTATATAAAAATGATTGTTTGAAATCGAGTATTAAAAACCTCAATTTTTCATATCTCATTATACTTCATCAACTTAAAGAATGGAAGAAAAAATTTTGTGTACAGAGTTCCTGTTCAAGCCTTGTAACGCACATTTCTGCAAAATCCATAGTCCCCGATACTTTCCTCACGGGTGATATACAGTCGGAATTCTGTCAGCTCATGAAATAAGAAAAACCGACGCATGATCGCTTTACGCTCAATACATCGGTTTCTTTATCTGACCTTGACGGTCATATTCAGTTGTGGCAGATTACAGGTAATCTACAAATTTCCCAAAACAAAATAGGATATTTATTTTTATTCTATTCAACTACATACCCATATTCTGTGTGTGGTAAATACCTTACAGTTATCTTATCTCCTAAATCGCTACCTGTTCCCCAATATTTTAATGAATGTTCTTCTCCAGTTTTCTCATCTCTAATATGTATTCTTCTTTCACTATTAGAGTTTTCTCCTGACATTGCACCTTGTGTAACTTCTCCGGTAACTTCAACTAAATTGTTAGATAGTAAATAAGGTATATCCAAGCAACAAGGAACAGTTATAAATATACCGAGAATCAATAACCCAACAACTGCCATCACATTGATTATTTTTCCCATTTTTGATATTTTATTTTTCTTCTTCATTGACAGCCTTTCGTTTTATAAACTTCCCATTTTTCTTTCTATGCAAAACATACATAATTAAGACTATAAATGATACTATAATCACTCCAAAAGTTCTAAACATCAATAATGCCATAAATTTGTACTCCTTTCAAAGCGACACGCTATTTATTAACAGCTTTATCAGCTAATCTTTTATCTCCCCATGGCGTTTTCAGCATAGGCTCATTATCAATAATTCCTGCTCTTAAAATTTCAAGGGGTTTTTCTAATTGTAAGATGTTTTATTATCTATAATAATAGCAGTTTGAAATTCCTCAAAACTTTCAAAAACTCTGTCTTGAAATATAAAAGATATATTTTCTTTACATTCCTCTGCGTTAGCAGGTAAAACACAGGAACCCATCACATATTTTTTCTCATTATAGGAAAACTCAATAAGAGTAAAAGCCATATCATTATCATAATCAGACTTGATAATTTCCATTAGATCTTTTGCTTCAATAATGAGCGTTGGCTTTTCATTTTTCTTAAAACCAAACATGAATAACACCTCCAAGAATTAACTTTATCTTATTTTTCATTATACTTCATCAACTTAACGAATGGAAGAAAAAATTTGTGTGCAGAGTTCCTGTTCAAGCCTTGTAACGCGCATTTATGCAAAATCCATAGTCCCCGATACTTTCCTCACGGGTGATATACAGTCGGAATTCTGTCAGCTCATGAAATAAGAAAAACCGACGCATGATCGCTTTACGCTCAATACATCGGTTTCTTCATCTGACCTTGACGGTCATATTCAGTTGTGGCAGATTAGCCAATTTGAAAAATTACTCTGGCACATCTACTGAGTAGCTCAGACAATCGCCTCTTTTATTGCTTTTCAAATCGTTATAATACCACATATACATCGTTCTACCATATTCTTCATATTCTATAATCCCATCTGGCTTTTGACCTTCTACTTCTAATGAGTAAATTTCTTTATCATGTGCATAGCCAAAAACGAATCTGGTATCCGGATAATTTGGATTTAAGTCTTGTTGAATATCACTTATTGTTAAAGATAAATGGATAAATTTTTTGAAGTCTCCCCCATAAGTGGTATCTGGTGTAGTGGTAGCTGGTGTAGCATTTACAAACGCATATTGTGTACTTTCATTTTCTATCTTTTTTTGCAGCGTACAATCACAAAACCTTGAACGGGATCGTTATCACTTCCTGCCCGATAGAAAACCGTATCATACTGTTTGCCATTCCATATATGCAATATTTCATCAACATGATTAAGAAAATCTTCTGGAGCTGATAAATTTTCATGTTCTGCTTTTAAGGGGGAATTCAAAATAGCTTCTTCGATAGAGTTATAATATGTAAGTTTAGAATCGTCTTTGCCATTATCTGTCAACTTAAACTCAATATACTCATTTCCTTTGTTTTCTTCTTCCGGAACATAAGTATAACGACCATTTTCAATATGGTCATCATAATCAACAAACAGTCCAATACATATCAGCGCTGCAAAAATTAAAAAACTATTCCTATAATGATTAGCAATATTTTCAAAAATTTTTTCATACAAAAGTCCACCTTCTTGCTTCATTTCAGTAAATTATATCATACCGACATGAACAATTCAATTCACACTCTATCAAGTAGTTTTTTACTTACCCGTAACGCGCATTTATGCAAAATCCATAGTCACCGATACTTTCCTCACGGGTGATATACAGTCGGAATTCTGTCAGCTCATGTAAGAAAAACCGACGCATGATCGCTTTACGCTCAATACATCGGTTTCTTCATCTGACCTTGACGGTCATATTCAGTTGTTTAACATCGTACTGTTATAAAATCTATGTCATTTACGATTTTTCTTATGCTGATTTGCCCAGTAAGATTTTACAGGGATTCTTCTTCTCTCTATATCCTCCATAAATTCACTATCATCAACACCGCTGTCAATAGTGAATAATTTTTTGCCATTGACATATACACGAATAGAATTTCCCTTCATCTCGCAATATGTAATATCTTCAAAGCGAAAAGTTCTCTTTCTTCCAAAAGTTGAACGCCATGTGATTTCATCTCCGTTCACTTCCAGTTTCCACATAATCATGTTCAATGAGCCGATTAAAGAAACAATAAAGAAAATACTAAAACCAATTGGTGGCAATAAATCATCTTGTTGAATAGCACTGGCTACCGTAGCTCCCCCAAAAGAAACACCGCCAATACAAAAAACATAGTAAGTACTTTTTCGGTTTTTTATTATATAATGCGTCCTTATTATTCCCTTTTTCTGTTCTTCCTCTCGTTCTTTTAGCTCTCTTTTGTTGAAGATTTACAAGATATTTCAAAAGAAGAAGTACAACTAAATAGGGACCTATTTGTGTAATTCAAATAAAATTATATATGTCTTTTTGACTATCTTTTTATATCTTCTTAAATGTCCGCAAAGCCTTATTTTATCGGCTCTACGGGCATTTTGCTTTTGTGGTAAACCTCACATATCTAGGTCTATCTTCTTATATTTTCTCTATCAAACGTGGTTAAAATCGTGGTAAATACTTTTATGCGATTAGACGCTGAACCTCTGATTTTGCGGTATCTATGGACGCATGAGCATACCAGTTCATTGTGATACTGATGTTTGAATGCCCCATGATATACTGTAAATCTTTTGGGTTCATGTTCTTGCTTGCCAATCTTGTGCAGAATGTATGGCGTAGCGTATGCGGTGTGATATGTGGCAAAGGGTTATCCTTATGGTGCTTGTTGTATTTCTTTACCATACGGACAAAAAGCATATTGTAATCAATCGCAACTTTGGGCTTGCCTTTCTGATTGACAAATAGGAAGTTGCCCCGTCCATCTATCACAAATGGTTCTGCCTTTGGGCGTTTCTTCATAACCCGTTGAAATGCTTGTATCGTTTCCTTGCTTAATGGCACTTGCCTTGTTCCGCTTTTTGTCTTAGGCGTTTCAATATAATAGCCTTGTTCCTTGCTCTTTAGTAACTGGTGGTCGATAACCACAACCTCATGGATAAAATCAACGTCCATGATTGTCAGTCCGCACAGTTCCGAGATACGAAGTCCTGTCTTTAACAGTATCAGCACATCATCATAATACTTATGATACACGTTGTCCGTCTTGATGAATGACAGTAGTGCTTGTTCCTGTTCCTCTGTCAATGCGACTTTCTCTTTGGTATCATTTTCTAGGACTTCACTCAACTTGAAATCAAAAGGGTTTTTCCTCACATAATCATCTTGAATGGCTATGTAGAATGACGCTTTTAACGAGCGTTTATAGTTGTTAATGGTATTGTAGGAAAAGCCTTTCTCTTTCATGCATAACGCCCATTCCTTAGCGTCAGAGGGTTTGATTGTATCAATGCTCCTAGCACCCAACTTGTCCTCTTTCAATAACCGCATGAGCTGTTCCCGTTGTTTCTGTGTGCTTTTCTTCACGTTTGCCCTCTGTGCGTTCTGTTTGGCGTAGAGTTGGCAAAGCGTCATTTTCTTGCCTGTGCTGTCGATACCGTCCTCAATATCCCGTCTTATCTGCTGTTCCAGTTCACGAAGTGAGGGTTTTTCCCGTTTTCCCTTTGGTGTCGGGTCTGTGGGTGTCAATCTCCAAGCATACACATATTTTGTGTTTCCAAATGCGTCCACATATTTATATAAGTATTTTCCGTCTGTTCGTTGGCTCTCTCCAGTATGCAGGATACGTCCTTTGCTATCCCGTCTTTTTTCTTTCATGGTGTCTGCTCCTTTCCTTGTTGGAAAGAGCCTTGATATGACTTGTGTTCATCATAACACATACAAGGCTCATTTGCATTAGATTGCGTCTAATTTATCAATAACCTTTTCAAACTGTCGGCGTTTAATCTGTATGCGGTTGCCATTCATAATGAGCCAGCCAGCGTCCTTGTTTTCCTCTGCCAATCGTCTTAACTTGTTTTCTCCGATACGGAAATACTTAGACGCTTCTTCAATGGTAAGGGTGTATTTTTCCCATACGGGAATATCGTTGTTATTCATCAGATACCCCCTTTCCCATGTTTCGTGTCATACTGGATATAGGGGATAAGGTCGGTGCGGTTTATCCT
>ENA-OQIF01000359-OQIF01000359.1-human-gut-metagenome-genome-assembly--contig:-NODE-359-length-19248-cov-3.263428_pt1 | contig 19248 bp, 22 predicted proteins | sample MGYA00242574_ERZ504738 | MGnify/ENA primary metagenome ERZ504738 (study PRJEB26092, sample SAMD00036437) | human gut metagenome | host: Homo sapiens | study: EMG produced TPA metagenomics assembly of...
GAGCCTTTTGCGCCATTTAAGATATATGCATGAGATACTTTATCCTGCTCTACGGCATTTTGTATATATTGAATTATGTCTTTGTGTCCTACAACATCTTTAAATCCGCTCATATTATTACCTTTCTGTTATATATTTTTTTATAAACAACTTCCTCGACGTGCAACCTTGCCGTCGCTTTGCTTACGTGAATATTATATCATATTTCTTGGTGAATACATAGCATAATTTCTTGGATGCAGTTTTCCATATTGTCATTGAAATAATGGTGAGTTATCCCCATTCTTTGTAAGTTTTCCTCAGAGAAATCCTCTGCATCCGCAAGGAATCTCCTGCACAGTTCTTCGTATTTTGGCTCTTTTTGTTTCTTTCTCGTTCCACCGCCCTTAACAATCGCACTCCATCGTCAACATCAATGTATATAGGCACCAATGAGCCCGCCCCCATGTATGCGAGCATCTTTGCATATGACTCTAAAGTCCCAATTGCAATGTAATTCTCATCTCCGTCAAACTGTCCATCATCCACAGTAAAATATTTCCACACTCCGTGTACCGTATTGTATGCGCGAAGCTCGATTACTTTCCCTTGTGCTTCGAGCTCAGCCAATCTTTTTTCATCGACAAAATAGTATTCCACACCCTCCTGCTCACCTTCCCGAATTGGGCGTGTTGTATAGATTACAATTGTCTTAAGATCTGGCATCCTCTCTTTGATCTGTTTAAAAATTGTATCTTTCCCAGAGGCACTTTTCCCCAAAAATAAAAAATCTTACTCATTTATCCACACCTTTATCTGTTTATCCACTTCCAGACCTTCAATCGAATATCCTAGCTGTTCATACATCTCCAAATATGCAATCACATCCTCCGTAATCTGCTCTCCCGGCACAATAATCGGAATTCCGGGTGGATACAAATACGCATATTCCATCGAAATTTTTCCGATACTCTCTTTCCATCCACAAAATTTTCCGCGCTTTTTATGCAGTACGTCGGAACTTTTTGCACAAAGTCTCGTTCTCGGAAGTTCTCTCCACACTCGTTGTTTGTTCATGGCAGACAAGGAACGATCAATTTCTAACAATGCCTGTGTAAATCTTTCCAATCCTTCTTTCGTGTCCCCTACTGCCGTCATTCCAAGCACATAGTCTCCCGAGGTCATCTCCATCTGCAAATGATACTTCCTACGCAATATTTTTTCAAGGTCTCTGCTTGAAATATTTGTATTTCTCACTGAAATCACAAATTTAGAGCAGTCATAATGTGAAGTCTCCACGAGCCTCAAATAAGAAAGTTTTCCCAACTCTTCCCGCATTTTTTGCAAGTTATCCACATACGGCGAAAAGATATCCTCACCTTTTTTTTCAATCAATTCCATACATTCATCTATGCTTGCCATCAATACATACGACGGACTGCTTGACTGTAACATATGCAGATACATCCGTACTTTTTCTCTATTTACAGACGTTTCATTGATATGAAGCAAGGCGGTCTGTGTGAGCGATGGAAGTGTCTTGTGCACACTGTGTATAACAATATCTGCGCCATTTTCATTCGCATTTTTCGGAAAATACGGATGAAATCCAAAATGTGCGCCATGTGCCTCATCCACAATCAACGGAATCTTATGTACATGTGCCACTTCTGCAATCTTTTTCACATCAGATACCACACCGTCATATGTCGGCGATACAATCATGACCGCCTTGATATTTGGATTTTTATCTAATAACAAAGTAATGTCATCTACTCTCACTTCCCCGTTTAATCCTGTTTTCTCATCGTATTCCGGATAGACATACACAGGTTTCAGCTCATTTAAATAAATTGCGTGATACACGGATTTGTGGCAATTGCGGGCTACAAGAATCTGGTCTTGTTTGTCAGTCACTCCCATAATCGCACTCAGAATTCCAACTGTACTTCCATTTACAAGAAAATGTGTCTCATCTGCACAATATAATCTCGCGGCACGTTCCTGTGCCTCCCGAATGATCCCGTCTGCATGATGCAGATCATCAAACTCATCTATTTCGGTAATATCAATTTCATAAGGCAGATCATTCTCCATCATTTTTTGATTTCTCTTGTGCCCCGGCATATGCATTCCATAGAAATCACTCTCACTATATTCCTCCAGATAATTATAAATTGTCTTCATACTCTTCTCCCAATTAAAATGAGCCACATCCCAAGATGCAGCTCGCTTTTCTCTATCTGTACTCTTCATATTTCCCATAATACTTACCGTAATATTTTCTGTAATAATGACCATTTTTCTTTCGATCAACCTTGTTGAGAACAACGCCAAGCACAGCGCATCCTGCATTTTCAAGCTTCGAACGCACTTCCTGTACCAAACGGTATTTAATCGAACCTGATTCAACAACAATGATTGAACCGTCACACTCTTTTGCAATAATTGCACTGTCGACAACCATGCCAAGCGGTGCTCCGTCAATAATAATGTAGTCATATACTCCCCGGAAAGATTCCAAAGCCTTCGCAAAACGACTTGATGCAAGAAGCTCTGTCGGATTAGGGACAACTGGTCCTGAAAAAATCATATGAAGTCTTGAAATATTTGTCCCGTATACAACATCCGTCAATGCACACTGTCCTGAGAGAAAATGAGAAAGTCCTCTATCAATTTTTCCTGTTCCAAGTCTGGACACTAATACAGATTTTCGAATATCCGCATCAATAAACAGTACATTCTTATTTAATTCAGAAAGCGAAATCGCCAAATTCAGCGAGGTGGTACTTTTTCCTTCACCCGCAAGAGAACTAGTAAACACGATTACACGCTTATCGTCACCGCAGAACTGAATATTTGTACGCAAATTTTTCATCTCTTCTCTCATCTCATAATTCAATTCTTTTTGTAAAATATCAACCCGCTTCATAGACTTCTCCTATTCTTTCCTCAATATTTTCTCCGGATTTTTAACAAAAATACGCTCCGCATACTCTTTCCCCATTTTTTTAGTTACATGTTTTGCACATTTCCCTAAATTGGGTTTACGATACTTGGTTCCATGTGCATCACTCGCAATAAAATGTACACAATCTTCTTTCATTGCTCTTTTACAAAAATTGCTTTGTTTTCTTACCATACTCACCAAGCACAGATGCAGCATTCAACTGCACATAAGCTCCGAGCTCAATCAGCTCCCATATATTATCCATGTCATCTATAAGATCCGGATAACGTTCAATGTGAGCAATCACCGGTTTATATCCGGCTACTACTAAATCATATATTTGATTACGAATCCGCTGAAATGTGTGACTGGAAGAAAACTCCACAAGCACATAACGACTTCCTGCCAGTGTCGGTCTTTTCTTCCTCTGCAAATCTTCTATCATATCCGAATTCGTATGATATTCACATCCAAGATAAACTTTAAAATCAGGCGCTATCTTTGCGGCAGCCCCTCGCATTCCTCTATAATAATGTATAACCTCCTTCATATCCGGCTCAAACATTTTCACCCGATAATGAGGAGTCAATATAATGTTCCTCACACCATCGTCATATTCCATCTGAAGCAGCTGTTTTGCCTCAAGAATTGTAGACGGACCATCATCCACCTTTGGCATAAGATGGCAATGTATATCAGTCAGAGTCAAAACCCTCACTCCTTTCACAAGACCTCCCCAAGCAAAGGCTCGGGGAGGGAACAACACTATCATAATTCAAATGAATTATTTAACGTATTCTTTTTTCTCAAGCCAACAGCTGCTACAACTGCTACAAGTGCTACCACTGCTACAGTTGCCATAGAAGTTTCTCCAGTTTTTGGTGAAGTTGTTCCACCATTACCACCTTTAGTATCTCCTACTACGAATGCAACTGGAGAAAGTTTAGAAAATGTAGCTGTGATTGTTCCGTTTCCGGCTTTCACACCTGATACAGTATCTTTTTCCCACTTTGTTCCATCGTAGTGAAGAACTGCAACTTTTGTGTTTGCTGTAACTCCTGAAACTGCAAATGTAATTGTAGCTGGAAGATCTTTAGCATCTACTTTTACGTCTTTGACTGTTGCAACTTTCATGTCTGATGAATAAGCATCTCCGAGTACAGCTTTGAGTGTATCTGCTTTTTTCACGTCTGCAACTACGTCTGCATTAACGTTGTCGTTAATCCCAACCGTAATTTTATTTCCGTTTTTATCAACTGCTGCTACTGCTTCATTCTTAACTGCACCACCGGCAGCTGGACTTGGAGCAGCGAAAGCGTTTAAGCCCATTGCAACAGTTAATGCAAGTGCAGAAACAACCCCTAACCATTTCTTTGCTCTTCTCATTGGTATCTCCTCCTTTTTTATTAATCATTTCACTCCTCGGCCAAAACATCTAGGATGCCTCCACCGGTTCGTAAAATAATTCCACAATTAATTGGTACAATGCTTCATCATCTACATAAAACTCATCATGCTTTTCGCCGGCAACTTCTTCTCCCGGCATTATAATCGTCTTGTCCAACTCATATGTAGACAATGTTTCTATATCATCAGCAGTTATATCTGTAATCAGATACTCCTGCATGCTGTTCATAAGTTTTGCATACCAAGCTGAATTCCCACTTCCAGAGGATTTCATCTGGCTTGCCAGTGCGTGCAAAAACTGTGTCTGTCTCTGCATACGCTCCTGATTACTTCCGGTTACCTCAATATCTCTTGTGCGAACATACTTTTCTGCCAACTCCCCTTTTAACGTAACCGTCGCTCCTTTTTGAAAGGAAGGATCAATATATGTATAATCTTCCGGTACCGTCAATGTGACACCACCAATCAGATCAGTTGCTTTTCGAATTCCTTCAATGGTCATAGCCAGATAAGAATCAATCTTTATCCCGTACAACAACTCTGAGACTGCATTTTTTGTCAGCTGACAACTTTTTCTTTTCCATCACCATATGCATATTGAAGTGCAATCTGCCCTTTTTCTGTTCCAAGCTTCTCCCCACCAATACCGTAGATTTGAAGCGGAACCATCGCATTACGGGAGATTTCCAACATCTGCGTCTTCTTGGTCCCTTTATCCATGACAAATAAAATTAAACTATCTGACTGTCCACTATATCCAGCATTTTCTTTCTCTTCAATTGCTCCATGTTGATCTATTCCCATAAATAACACAGCAGACACATCATGATTGTATTGGTACTTCTTCCCATCGATTGTAAGATAGTTCTTTGTCTCTGGCTCATCCTCACGAAGTTCTTCTGCAATCCGTTTATCTTCTTCCTTCGCTTTGGAGTTCTGTATATTAATCCCCGCTACAACCACAACTGTTGCAACCACAATCATAGCTAAAATCGTTGCAATCAATACAACAATCTTTTTTCGCCACTTATTCATCTGTTAAAACCGCCCCCACAAGGAATCTGTGTTCTTTTTCGCTACCGATACAAGTACTCATTGTGATTATGTGATCTTCCGGAGTAACAGTCACACTCTCATCAAATGAATTCCTCAAATCTCTGGACTCATACATAGAGTCTAAAAACATCTGTCTTTGATCTTCCGATGAAAAGTCAAATGCGTGCATAATATGTCTGTCATCGTAAACAACTGCTGCAAATACATGGTATACCATTTTTTTCTCTGGCGTATAGATAACAACTTCCGGATGCTCTTTTAAAAATTCTTCATCCTCATACTTATGCAAATCTTTAAACATGGTTCCATCACGCATATCATGCCCATAAATCACTGTATTAAAATCAGTAAATTCTTTGTTGTTATAATTTTCTGTATAAATCGATCCAGGCAACCCAGCCGTTCCATCAATCGTGTGATCCAAGTAATACGCATCATCTGTTGGATGGCGCATAATCGGATAATTCACATTTGTTCCAGGAATTTCAATCCATGCATATACATCCGGGTTCTGTTCTTGAAGTTTCTTGAAGTCTATAGGACTCGTATATGCATCTTCTTGAGGCTCTTTCTTAACTTCTTCTTTCACTACCTCTTTTACTACTTCGTCATATTTCTTCTCATTCTTAACTAGTTTTGTATAATAAAGAATTAAATATCCAATTGCTATTCCCGCCACAATCACACAGATTGCAAACAATATCTTTCTTCCTTTTCCTTTCATACAATCAACCCTATCTCATTATCTATGTTTGTTCGTTGGTTTCTTTTGTTGTTTCTTCGACTTTGTCCCATTCTTTGGACGTGTACCCTTCTTTACTTCCACATCGCTATCTAATGGCAAGGATGCAAGTGTATTGAGCTGTAAATACTTCGTTACATCTTCTTCTGTCTTAATTGTATCGTCAAGCAGATAACGAACCACAATCACCGCCATCACAAGTAATGCTGCAATCACACCACCAATCGCTGTATTCTTCACTAAACTCGGACTCGATGGCACTTTTGGTACAACTGCACGCTCAACAATGCTTGGTCGATCCGTACTCATAATCTCTGCCACTCCATCAGCTGTAGCATCTGCAAATGCATTCGCCATATCTGCCGCCAACTCTGGATCTGGATCTTCGACTGTAATCTTCAGATAACGAGTATCCGCCGGATTATCGACTGTAACCTTAGCAACCATCTCTTCGTAACTATATTCCAAATCCAACTCATCAATCACAGTCTTCACAACCGGACGACTTGTCGCCAAAATCGCAAAGTCTTTTGTCAACTGGCTTCCCATCTGAATATCTGCCAAAGAAGTCACACTCGTTGTCTTTGTTAAGATATATATCATTGAAGTAGACGAATATTGTGGCGTAATCAAAAATTTTGTTCCACTAAAAAGGAGACCAGCTCCTATTATTAATGACACAATAATAATTCCTATCTTTCCAAGTAATACTTGAAACAATTCCAGTAAATCAATCTCTACTTCGTCTTCACGTACTTGATTCTCCATAGCCTGTCTCCTCTATCATACCATATACTATATTTCATAAATTCCGTCTTTGCAGGTAAATAAAAATACATATCATTTTAACCCTCTCGCTACTATAACATAATTCTAATCAAATTGGAATACCTGTATTCTACTAATTTTCTTCTATTTTTTTGCAATATTTTTATCAATATCCTCCATATTCTTTCCTTTTTTCCCCTATATATCAATTTGTAGAAAAAGTAATACAGTATTCCACCAATGATTCCTCCTAATGTATTGTAAAACAAATCAGCCAACTGAAATGTGCCAAGCCGGAAAATCACCTGTGAAATTTCTATGCCAAAAGAAGATAAAAATACAATCTTACATGATTTCCAAATCACTTTCCGAAAACAGATCTTATTTACACACAATTTATGCCCAAACGTCCAAAATAAAAACAAAGAAAATGGAACGAACAAAATCACATTCTCAATAGACTCTGTCGTCAATTGCCCATTTTCATTATACAGACTCCATCCTCCCATAACATTCACCAGTGGATTCATCCATAAATTCCGATTCAACAATGTGCGAAATAAAATTAAAGCAGTGTAGAACGCCAATAGAAACACTCGTCGAAATTCACTTTTCGATTTAAACATCTTCACCCACTTGCGACACGCCGATTTCCATCCGTGTTCTACCACAAAAAGATAAAAAACATAAACAACACTGCTAAAATGATGGAAAAGCCAAACGGCTGATACAACGCAGTCAACACATTCGTTATAATCATCTGTATAATATCTTGCAAATTATTTTCTTCCTTCCAAATCTTTTTCTTTGATACAATTATAAATAATTTTTCTTTCACTATCAACTGTTTCCTATGGATAATTTATAATAGAATTCCTCTGCTTTTTTCTTTGAATACTTGCCTGAAACGGCATTGACTTGTTTCTCTTGATCGTAAGCTTCAGCCAGAATAGCTGAAACTTTCGATCATTAGATCCGGTGTAACCCCAAATAGATATTATAACGAAATCTTATTTGTAAATTCTTCTAACTCTTTAGATTGGAACGCAATCTCTGTCCATTGCTGCAACACTTCCGAATCCTGTTGCATTTGAATTTGATTATAAAGCTCTTCTGAAACTGATCCCAACTCTTGCAAAAACAAAAGTAACGTTTCCTTCAGAGTTTCTATGCGTCCCTCTGCACGTCCTTCTGCACGCTCATCCTTCAACATCTCTTCAAAAATCATAAAGCGTTCCTCCATCTCCCGGCTTCCCTTGATTTCTCTTACAAACTTCTGCAACTGTTCCACATATGGATCATGAAATTCTTTTTCACTTCCCTCAAGGTCTTCCTTCATATACTTTAAAAATGTTACCAGCTCTTTCGGAACCTCACTTTCATTCTTTCCACGCGTGTTTAAAAACAGAATACTTCTTCCATCTGCCATCTCCACATCCTCTGACTCCTCACATGTCATCCGAAATTTATACCGATATTTTTCTTTTCCAAACGGATCAAAATCACAGATAAAAATGACATATGTATCTGGAAGCTCTGTGTACTCTTCACCTGTTAGTAACAACTCCATGTCCATCTGACTTTGATAATAACGACTCCGTTTACCTAGTGCTGGCTTTTTTCTCCACCTGCATCTCTACATTATAACGAGTATGCTTTTCGTCTTTTGCGTATACATCCAAACGAATCCCTTTATATTCTGGATGATACACAATACTCTTTTCTCGACTCACTTCTACTCGCGCAATCGGTATCTCTAAGACTCTCTCCAAAAGGCCTTTGCAATTGTTCTCGTCCATCATCACCGCACCAAACATAAAATTATCTTTAAGCGTGAGTTCCTTTAAACGTTGTTTCCTTCTCATTTTAATCCTCCATAGCACAGAGGAATTCTATAAAATGATTGTAACAGATTGATTAATACCTGGCTAGTCTCATTTTCTGAATCGTCTCTTTCTAAAAATCCCGATAGAAGTAGCACCAGCAGCACCCACGCCTCCAACTGCAACACATCCCAACACTGTTGCTAAGGCTTTTTGGTTATTTTGTGTCACTTTATCGTCTACACGATCTAAGTATTTTGTACTTACTGGATTATCTTTGGTCGTAGCAACTTCTTGGGTTTCTTCCTGTAACGGTTGCTCTTCTGGCTCTGTATTGGATGGAACCAATTTTACATTCACTTGGACTGAAGATGTATTTGGAACCTCGGTATGCTTGATTACTTCGGTCTCTTTCTTTCCCTCTTCCTTTGCAGTATCTTCTATAATAGTTGCGTCCTCTCGGTTATCGATAATGGTCATTTTCCCATTCACATATACAATCTGATAACTTTCACGGTTCGTCAAATCGCTGCCACTAATCATAATTTCATATTCGCCAACTCTATTTGTGTTTTCTGTTTGAGCAGTTATGATTGGTGGTTCTACAAGTTTATCGCCCTCTACCAATCCTTCTACTTTATAAGTAAACTCTGGCATTTGACTACCTACTGTAATATTCAACTGATCCTCTGCCGTAATGGTCAACACTTTCTTCTTAATCTCTACCGTAATAGATGAGGTCGTTTCATTAATAATCTTCATCACTGGCTTTTGTTGCTGTGATGGTTACTGAACCTGCCTTGTGAATAGTCGCTATATTATCTGAGATACTAATAATATCAGAGTCAGAACTTTCGAATCTCACTTCCCCTGTTCCACTTCCACCTTCTGCGGAAAGAACGAATGGTTCATCTCCGTATGTTTTGTAATCTACTGGAGTAATCTCAAAATGACTTTGTGGTTTTTTGCTAAGATCAACACTTGCTTCTGCACTTGATGCCTTATCATAGTTTCCGTCTCCACTATAGACTGCTTTGATCTGATATAGCTTCTTTGGCATATCTTTCCATACATACGTTGCTACTCCATTTTCAACTGCAACTGCATGTCCAAGCTCTACATCCACTCCATCAGTGCAATCCACAAACTTCACTGTGCCTGCTGGATCGTTCCCATATCCAGCATTTTCAATAGATGCAGACAACAGCGCTTTTTTAGAACCCACCTCATTTTCCACTTTTGAAGTTAAGACTACAGTCGGATTAGCTTTCGTTACTGGCACTTGAATTTTACTTGTCATGGATTCGACGCTCTCATAATTTTCCAATGTATGGGCATTCGGTGTGAACTTCACATCATATCCTATTATTAGACACTGCTGGAATAAGCTCTTTATTCTCCCATGCAAAGCTTCCATATTGTGTACTGCCTCCGATGAGCGTACTATCAGACAATTTTTGTCCATAAGTCAGATTACCGGCTACAGGATATGCAATCTCAGGTGCAGGTGCTTTTTTCACATCCATCTTATAAGTTGCCGTTGCACTATGATAAGTTTTATCACCTGCTTTTATAGCGTTAATAGTAACAGTCCCCGCTTTGTGGATGGTTGCAATGTTCTCCTCAATACTAAGAATATCAGGATCAGAACTTTCAAATTTCACTTTCCCTGTTCCACTTCCCCCTTGTGTAGCGAGAGCGAATGGCTTATCACCATATGTTTTGTCTGTCACTGGTTGAATAGAAAGTGCACTCTGTTCTATTTTGGAAACATCTACATTCACAACCTGACTAGCAGTATTTTTATAATTCTTACCTGCTCCATCGGAAGCTGGCAAAAATTCTGCAACAATGTGATGTCTTCCAACCTCAGAATTTTTCCAAGAATAACTTGCCTTACCATCTGACACCGGAACATCTTTTGCAATGACAGTATCCTCGTCTTTGAATGTGATACTGCCTTCCAAGGCTTCGTTATTCACTCCTACCACATCGGCCTCAAGTTGAACTTGATTGCTATGATTCTCATTCTGAACATCGGCGCTGAGAACAACCTTTGCCTGTGCCTTTTGAATTGTAAATTTCTTTGTATGTTCTGGTGGTAATTCATAACGATCTGCTGCCGTTCCACCCAAAACTGCTGTCGCAGTGTAAGTGCCTGCATTGGTCTTATCACCCTCTACCGAAAGTGTGACGTCGTCACCATCTTTTATATTTGCTGCAGTAAGTGTTGGCTTTTGGGGTTGCCCATTATAAGTAAAATTTGTGTCTCCCCATACCAGTTCCAGCTGTGTTTTGGACAAATTTAGTTTGTCTTCCCATATCTTTTTACCTTGTGAAATAATTTGTAAGCTCTCTACCACACTTCCCTGTCCGTCATTTCGTGTCGTTGCAATTGCTTTACCACCTACATTTACAATATTATATCGCTGCATTCCATACTTTTTATCATCATCGGAGTCCGAGAAATACACTGCGCTAATCTTACCATTAGAGTCGAATTCTGCACCCCAAAGAGTAACAACATGGGATTTCGTTCTCATACTGTAGTTCATAAGCACCATATCTCCATTCAGAAAATGATTCTTTATATCTCTACTGATGGCATCATATCCCTGGGAGTAATGATATCTTTTTGTCAGCAATGTTGTTCCAAAGATATTGTAGAAAAATCCTCCATGTGGATCTGGACCTTTTGTCTCAAGTTTCTCTCTATCTTTATCAGAATCATTGGTTCCTCCATTTGGTTTTGGGTAATAACCGTTGATAAACTGATCCTGTAAAATATCTGGCCAATATCCGTCTTGTTTGTTGGCAAATTGCCTCACAAATATTTTGTATATGTCACTATCTTGCTGGCTTTTAAAAGAATTTTTCAAGTTTTTAATCTCTTCTGCCTTCGGAGCATCCGGTGTTTGTTCTAAATACAGATCAATATATTCAGAATTTCGGGCAAGCCACCAATGTAGTGTATTGGAAGCTGCTGCTGCAAAACATAAATTCAAATCGGGTACTCTGTTTTCTGTCTTATTCACATCGTACCATCCCTGCCCAGGAATATAAGGTGATTTGTATTCAATATATTTTACCTTTCCATCATTTCCAACATTTGTAATTTCTTTTTTGAAGTCACTGTCTTTTCCACCCATTTGGGGTGGTGTGATACCTTTTGTCCAGATAATTTTCTTGAGCTTCCCATCTTCCTCATTGACATATTCCGTAACAACATTTTCATCTTTTGAGCTTGCTGTGTAAGTCTCTTCAGAACGCACCTCACCTTTCGTTGTAAAAGCATAGATATTTAATATATTTGTCTGAAATATCACAACAGACATCATCAAAATAGAAACACACTTATATATTATTTTCTTGTTAATAATACTCTCCTCCTTCGTAAATACTCTGTAATCTTTGACATATTCAGTATAACAGATTGCGACATTCTCCACAATAATGGATATATGCTTATCAAAAAACCCTCCGTGTATAACTACAATATAATTCCTCTACTCTTTTCCATTGAATACTTGCCTGAAATGGTATTGACTTGTTTTACATAATCCACAGCTTCAGCCAGAACGGCTAAAGCTGTGGATTATGAGATTCTTCAATTGCTCCACGTATGAATCACGCGTTCCATTAAAAGTTATTTCTTTCCCACAAATAACTCTTCGCATCCTTCAGAAAACTGACTGCAATCATAACAATTACCGCTCCTATAGGAAAGGCTGCTACAATACTTACCGATTGAAGATTATTCATCGAACTCTCTGAAAATACTAATCCTATCGGAAGAACAATTAACAAAATACACCACATGAATTGAAGAAGTTTGTTCGGGTTCTCCCCCTCCTCTAACTTCTTGTAACTATAACAAGATGCAGTCAACGCAATCGAATCAAATGAAGTTGCGTAAAAAGCAATCATGGTGATTAATAGAAGTACAAGCACAAGCGGTGCACAAGGAAGTGTCTTAATCATAGAAACAATAAGTCCATACAAATCTCCATCCACATTGTACTGTGCTATAAAATCTGCAACACCCGAAGTCTGCAGTCCAAGTGAATAATTTCCAAGAATAATAAAGCTGACTAATGTAGAGCCAACTCCAAAGCCATACCCTCCCAAGATTGTCTGACGAATTGTTCTTCCTCTTGAAATGCTTCCAATAAAGAACGGCGCTGCCACACACCAAACCATCCAATATGCCCAATAATAGATTGTCCAGTTTTGTGGGAAAGACGTTGTTCGTTGCGGGTCCGTAAAAGTAGATAGTTCCACAAAATGGTTTACCATCTTTCCTAAGGAAGCAAATCCGGACTCAATAATATATTTTGTTTCCCCTCCAAACAGAAGAACAAATGCCAACAGTCCAAAAAACATATAAATACATGCTTTCGCTAACAAACTGATTCCTTTAAATCCATGTAGCAAGGAATATGTATAGACAAAACATGTCAAAATCAAAATAATGATTGTAACAACTGTACGGCTAATTTCAATATGAAACAACTCTCCAACAACTGTTGCCATCAATGGTGTTGCCACACTAAAAGTAGTTGCCGTTCCAGCAAGAAGAGCAAATACAGCCAACAAATCAATCAGTCTACCTGCAAATCCATCCGTATGTTTCCCAAGAATCGGACGACATGCCTCGGAATACTTTTGTCGATTCCGTTTTCTCACATGGAGCATAAATCCAAAAGCTACCGCTAATACAAGATAAAATCCCCATGGAATAAAACTCCAATGAAAAAGCGGAAATACACCTGCCCATTCTTGTACACTGCCCAGCTCTGCAATATGTGGATCCGATGCGTACATGACCCATTCAGAAAAAGAATAAAACAAAATATCTGCTGCAAGTCCACATGTAAACATCATGCTTCCCCATGTAAAAAAGGAGTATTTTGGTTTTTCCGATTGTCCTCCCAGAACAATATCTCCATATTTTGACAAGGCAATATATATGGAAAGTAAAAATACACCAAGTCCTATCACCAGATAATATGTGCCAAACGTATCTCCAAAAAAGAAACGAATCTGACTCAATATGGTGTTTGACTGTTCTGGCATAACAAAGAACAGAATACTCAATGCGACTACAATCCCCAACGGAACCAATGTTATGGTCCAATCTAATTCTTTTTTTTTACATCCATCTCTTATTTTCCTCCTAAATACTTTGCATAACTGTGATCTAATTCGGCAAGTTCGGATAAATTATCCACCTCAATGATATCGTCCATACACATTTCCCGAATCCCCAGTTGATATTCCTCCGGATAACAAAACATCGCTACATCATCCCAATAAATCTGTCGGTTCTGATTTTTCTCAAATTCAACCTCTAAATGTTTCTTGAGCTTTTTCCCATCCTCCGCACTCCAACGCGAGATACTAAAAAGTTGCCATCCACATGAACCTCCAGTTCTACTGCAAGACTTCACAATTCCATCTTCTACCGTCATAATCCATTCTTCTGTTTCCGTATCTGTCCAAACAGCGTTATATCCAGAACGTTCAAATTCAGGTGCCAAAATAGTACTATTATAGATGATTTGATCACCATCGAGAATAATCACATTTTCCAGGTAATCCCTCGCTACATATAGGGATGAAATATTATTGTAAATATCGTAATAAGGATTCTCGATAAGAACAACCCCCGGATATTCCTTCTCAAGTATCTGAAATTGTTCTTTTAAGTATCCTACAACAATGTAAATTTCTGATATTCCATTTTCCTGAAGTCCCTGAATCACAGTATCAATCATCCGCATGCCCTTAACTTTTACCAAAGGCTTTGGTATTTCTAATGTTACTGGTTGCATTCTTTTTCCGATACCTGCCGCCATAATGATTGCACGCTTTACCTTATGCATCTATACATTCCCCTTCCTCACTAAGTTCTTCTTTTACAATCCGATAGTAATCTTTCGCATACCGATACTGTCTAAGTGAATACTCTCCAAACTCAACACCACAGATGCTTTTATATTCACACCAGTTACTCCATAAGAAACCACAAATCGCAATGTAAGCATAGATTTTAATTCGAATTGATTTACTGCACGCTCCTTCAAAATAATCATCAATTAATTGTTCCACATGCGCTCTATCATATAATGAGTAAATGGCAAACATGGCAATATCTACATGCACATCTTGCATTCCTGCGTATTCCCAATCAATCAGACGAATCTCATCACCTACAAACAGAAAGTTGTCTGGAACAGCATCTATATGTGTCAATGCGATTTGCTTTGGTTGTTTGTCTATATAGTTCTTTAATTGGTATACTTTTCTTTTCGTTTCCTCATAATCTCTATAAACAGACTTAGCACCATTTCTTAGAGTCTCATAAAATTCAATTTGTCCAAACAAATCAAACATATGATTTACCTGCAAATTGCACTGATGAAACTCCCTTAGTTTTCCCATACATCTTTTCACATCTGTCTGATCTTCTGGATTGCATACTCTTGAGTTTTCTAAGAACTTTGTAATCTTATAGCCCGTCTCTGGAGAAATGTAATAACCAGGTCTGAAAGATCCCTTCCTCCAAAACCTGATACACACTATATTCATTCTTACGATTTATCATTTTATCTGTTCCTTCTCCAGGAACTCTCATGATATAACGTTCTTCTTTGCACATGAATGCAAAAGATCGATTCGTCATTCCCTTTTTCAAAGCCTTAATATTGACAATTTCATTTGGACTGCATTGGAATACTTTCGAGATCAGAAAAATAATGTCAGAATTCAGGTGATTGGAATCTTCATCCAAATCTCGCAACTCCTCCAATGTATTGATTTCATACACTAAGTTTTGCGAAACTACTTTCGGACTGAATATCATCCGCCCCTCATTCATAGCTGCCTCTTCCCAAAATGCATGTGCAAATTCCTTTTCTTCTGATAACCGTAGCAAATTTTGTTTTAAAGTTTCTGCTTCACTTTTCAAAACATAGGTAATCCCAAACATCTGATTTCCAAATTCATTTTTTTTGTCTGCACAAGTTCTTTTTTGCGATTGACTCTTATACTACTATCTTCCACTTCCTTGTCACTTATCATATACCAAGAATACCATTCTTTTTCCGAAAAAGGATTCTGAAAACACCACAGGTCGCACGGAATAATGTATGTATTTCCAATTTTATTTAAAACTTTCACAAGTGAATGCAGATTATTTTTCAACATATAGTCCGGATTATATATAAGATTCACCTCATACTTATCAATCAGATACTCATACTGTTCCTTCATAAATCCAACTACAATATCTATCTTAAAAACACCCACCTCGCGTAATTGCTTGATCAATCTTTCAATCAATGGTTCTCCTTTAATCTCCAAAATTCCTTTTGGGACCTCTACATTAATCGGAACCATTCTCATTCCAAATCCAGCAGCCAGTATAATGGCATTATTCGGCTTTTTTTCTCTAATTCTTCATACGCCTTCTGCGTACATTGCATTTTATCATCTAAATATCCTAGCTCTGTGAGTTTTTTAACGAGCTATTCACCTTTCCCAAAGAATATCCTGTCATTTCTGATAAAATTCTTTGATTGACATAAGATTGTTCGATTATGCAGTTCATCAAATCATATTCTTGTATGTTCATGTTTTATTACCCCCACATTTTTAGTGAACATACGGATACAATAAACTAAAAAGAATCAATTGTCAAGAAAAACTGTAGTGCTATAATAAAGTTGTAACAGAAGTGGCTAATAAGATATAATCATCTTACAGAGAAAAGAGGAAGTATTATGTCACAAAGTTACACACCTGAATTTAAAAAGAAAATTGTTCGTCTCCATTTGGAAGAAGGACGCACCTACAAAAGCATCACTGCTGAATACGGCGTATCAAAAGCCAGCATTTCCAAGTGGTGTGCTGAATTTAGTAAAGAATGCCTGTCAAACACCGAAGCCAAAGCCGAATACGACAATATGAAGGAGTTGCTTAAACTAAAGCGTGAAAATGAGGAGTTGCGAAAGGAGAATTTATTCCTAAAAAAAGCGACGGCATTCTTTGCAAAGGAAATCGGTTAGAGGCTTATCGATTCCTTGAACAATATCATCAATTTTTCGGCTTACGTTGGCTGCTCAGACGGTTGAATATCTGTCCGAATGCTTACTATAACTACCGAAAACACCGGAAGGCGGATTACTATGCTCAAAAAGTGAATGTACAGGCACAAATCCGGGACATTTACCATGCACACAAGGGTGTAGACGGTTATCGGAGTATGACGGTTTATCTGTCCCGCAGAGGGTACGCCTATAGCCCGGCAACTGTTCATAAATACATGAATACGGAAATGGGATTACACTCTATCGTTCGTCCGAAAAAGCCGCACCATATGGATGGCAAGCCGCACCAAATTTTTGAAAACAAACTCAAACAGGATTTTACTGCCGAAAAACCAAATCAAAAATGGTGTACCGATTTTACTTATTATTTTGAAAAACCATGATGTACGCTATAACTGCACAATCATAGATCTGTATGACCGAAGTGTTGTTGCAAGTATAACCGACAGACATATCACAAGTGATCTTGCAATCCGAACGTTACAGAAGGCATTAGAATCACAGCCGGCTATAAAGGAGCAGTTGATTCTACACTCCGATCAAGGAACACAGTATACATCAAAAGCATTTACTGAATTCTGTGAATCCGTAAATATAACACAAAGCATGAGTAAAGCAGGATATCCATATGATAATGCACCAATGGAGCGCTATTTTAATACATTAAAAAATGAATGCATCAATCTATATGAATTTACGACAGAAAATGTACTTTATCAAAAGGTAGAAGAATTTGCATATGTTGATTATAATCATGTCCGTCCACACAGTTTCAACGGTTATCGGACACCATATGAAACCAGAATGGCAGCATAGTTGATTAACGATATTTTTTAGCCACAAGTGTTACAAAAATGGGTTCTTTCCAATGTTAGTTGAATTCATAGTGTCTTTTGCTCCTACATGTGTTATAGTATAAACAAGATAAAGGGATTAGGAGTGGGGACAAAAATGGAAGAATTCATAAGATTATTAGATGAACATTTAGATTACATTCGGCATGAAATTATTGGGGACACTATTTATATCTATGTAAAAAGTAACAGGGACGAAGTGCTCTGTCCATATTGTGGACAGCCATCTTCAAGGAGACACAGTGCTTATGAGCGCAGTTTTCAGGATCTCCCTATCATGGGAAAAAAGACAAAGATTATTCTCTCTAACAGAAAAATGTTTTGTTGTAATCCAGATTGTTCCCATATTACTTTTGCCGAAACTTTTGATTTCATTTCTACAAAAAGCAAAAAGACAAAACGTCTTTTAGATAAAATCGTGGATGTTTCATTGAGTGTCAGTTCACTAACAGCTGCAAATATATTGAAAGACGGGATTGCGGATATTGGTAAGAGTACCATTTGCAATCTCTTAAAAAAAAGATATCCCCCTTCCGAAGAAAGAAATGGTCACAAAAGTATGTATTGATGACTTTGCATTGCGTAATTACCAGAACCACGGGTAGAGACCGAGCCTTCATGTTCCTTTGCTGCCTTCATCCAGTTTTTCAGCGCAGATTCACTGACTCCCAGATTCTCTGCTGCCTTGCGAAGTGGCAATTCCGGATGATCCAATCGATACTGTACCGCATCCTCTTTAAACTGTTGTGAATATTTTGTACCTTTTCCCATAACCATTCTCCTCCTTGATCTATGACTATCATATACTATTTATTGAAAATGGTCATGTTTATTTTGTACTATTTATATTCTAATACCAGTCAGTAGTTGTTGGATTGATCAGAGCAACCGTATAGCGACTGTCAAGAAGATATCTGAGTAAGGCAAAGTGATAATGCCCGGTATCTTCCATGCCAATAAGAAGTTCTGATTTGGTATAGCTGCTCAGTTTTTTGATGAGTAACAGAAATCCTTCTTGATTATTATTAAAAACAGAAGGGTTGGATAGTATTTCTCCAGTTTCTTTGTCAATGATGGAGAAAGTGTGTTGGTTTTTACCGATGTCAATTCCGACTAAAATCATGATAATACATTCCTTTCGTAAAAAATATGTAATGTGTTATCCACAGCACTTATTTCGTAAAACCTGGTACAAGATACGAATTCAAGACTCATCTAACTAATCATTATTTAGAAATAAGGCGTGGTAAGAACCTCCCTAAAGTAGTCAGAGCCACAGGAAAAAAAGATACAAATCCACATCACATATTTATATGATACAAATGTACAATACCGTAATCAACCACGGATTAAAAGGTTGATAGAAAGGAGAAGGTATATCTGTAAGTGACCGTTAGATGAGTCAATTACAATATACCAGGAAAAAGCAGTGGCAGACAGTTCCAAAGACCTTCAGCTGCGTGAGCTGAAAGATATGATCACAGATCTTAAAAAAATGATAAAAACGCTTCAGGCAACTGTTGATGCTGCTAATAAACGTGAGGAAGCTCTTATGCAG
>ENA-OQIF01000361-OQIF01000361.1-human-gut-metagenome-genome-assembly--contig:-NODE-361-length-19218-cov-6.879315_pt1 | contig 19218 bp, 20 predicted proteins | sample MGYA00242574_ERZ504738 | MGnify/ENA primary metagenome ERZ504738 (study PRJEB26092, sample SAMD00036437) | human gut metagenome | host: Homo sapiens | study: EMG produced TPA metagenomics assembly of...
CTCTTTTGCTCACTCCCTTTTGATTATTCATCAAATCCGACAACAAGGTAAAATCCCCGTTCGGTCTCTTTGATCTGATTGATGATTCCTTTGTCTGATTTTATTCTCTGATTGCTTCGATAAATTCCAGACATCGCAACCGACGGTTCTACAATATAGCTGTAAAGACTTCCATTAACTCTCTCAGTCACTTTAACTTCCTGCCCTTCTTCTACCAGACCTTTTCGTTCCATTTTAAACTGCTCTTCTCGCATTTTTACATCTTCTTTCTACTTTGTTTTTGACACAATTGTTCTGCTCGTCTAAGCGCCGTCTCTATGCTCTCGCAGAAATTCTCACTTCCCACATCCACTACAAATCCTGCTTTTTCCATCATTCTACGCGGTTGTTCTGTCACATGGGATAAAATCAAAGTAATATTCTTTCTTTTGCACGAACGATATACTTCTTCCAATTTTCGTAATGCAGATACGTCCATTGCCGGCACATCACTCATCCTCAATATGACAACCTTCGTATTTTTATCTGCTGATACACTCAAAAATTTGTCTGCTGCTGCAAAAAACATCGGTCCTTCCAGTTCATACACAAGTGTTCCTTTGGGCACAATGCGAAGTCCTTCTCTTTCCTCTTCTACATATTCCCAACTTCTGACATCTGCCACATCAGACATTCTTTTCAAAAACAAAATCACCGCCAGCATAAATCCAATTTCAATCGCAACAACCAAGTCAAACACAACTGTCAGCACAAATGTTGTCACCAGCACAAATATATCGCTTTTCGGCGCTGTTTTCAAAAGAGTCACAAACTCTCTCCAACCACACATATTGTAGGCAACCATAAAAAGAATTGCCGCAATCGCAGGCATCGGAATCAATGCCGCATAAGGCATCAGCACAATCAGAATTAGTAATAATACTACGGAATGAACCATTCCAGCGATTGGAGTACGCCCTCCGTTTTTCACGTTTGCTGCTGTTCTTGCAATTGCACCTGTCGCTGGAATTCCTCCGAATATACCAGATGCAATATTTCCTGCTCCCTGAGCAATCAATTCCACATTTGGATTATGTCTGTCTCCAATCATTCCATCCGATACAACACAAGACAAAAGTGACTCGATCGCCGCCAGTACTGCAATTGTAAATGCATCCGGAAGTACACTCTCGATCAATTCCAAACTAAATTGGGGCATAGACGGTACCGGAAGTTTATTCGATATCTCATACAGACTTCCGATTGTATTGACCTCCATATCCAGCCCTTTCACAAGCACAATTGTTACAATGACAGCAATCAGAGACGGTGGGATTTTTGCGTTGATCTTCGGCCAGACAATCAGGATTGCCAGTGCAATCAGTCCAACGCTCAACGCCTGCGCATTGATTGTCCCAATCGTGTCTATGCACTCTTTTAATTTTTCCATCGTCTCAATCGGAGCATGTTTAAATTCCAGTCCCAAAAAGTCTTTAATCTGCCCAATTACAATCGTCACAGCGATTCCACTTGTAAATCCTGTCACAATCGTATACGGAATAAACTTGATCAATCCTCCAAGCTTAAAGACTCCCATCAGGATCAAAATCACTCCGGCAAGAATTGTCGCTGCGACAAGACCTGCCATTCCTTTCTGTGCGACAATCCCTGCTACAATCGTCGCAAATGCTGCTGTCGGACCAGATATCTGCACCCGGCTTCCGCCAAGCATTGCTATAACAAATCCTGCCACAATCGCAGTATAAATTCCCTGTTCCGGGCTCACGCCGGATGCCAGTGCTAACGCAATCGACAATGGCAATGCAATGATTGCCACGATAATCCCTGCCACAATATCTTTTATAAATTGTTCCTTCGAATACTCTTTCCACATCAGGAACAATTTTGGTATTCTCTCTTCCATTCCTTATTCTTACCCCACTCACATTTTATTTTCGTTTTAAATACTGTTTTAAATCCTCCATCGCCTCTCGGTACTTTTTAGATTCTATTCTAGGAAACGCCTTCAGTAAACGTCTCGAAACTCGTATTCCTTTTCCACCAACTTCTTTATACTTTTTCTTCAAATCCGCAATTTTTTCCATTGCCTCATCTGACACATCTTGTATTTTCCCTTTCACTCCGTCAGATGCTTCCTGCACTTTTAATTTCCATTCATCTCTTCGCTCTAACACTTCTACAACTTCCTGATAAATGTTCTCTCCAAGTTCGTCTGAGATACGATGTAAATCTGTTGCAATCTCTTTCATCTTCTCTAAGTGCTTGTTCATCTTCAAAATTGTGGAAGCTGTCACATACAAATCGGCAAACATCACAATACCCAGCACAACAATCAAGGTCATTCCTACTGGAAACGGAATCCATGACAACACTTTATGAATCAGTGGATGGATAAAATCTACGATCAGAACGCACGCTACTCCCCAAATCAAAGAAAACAAAAGGCACACATAACCATTCAGATTCAGAGGCATCTTTGAGTAATCCCACCACTTATTATGAAATATTTTCTCCAAAATAAATCCGGTCACCCATTCCAAAGCAGTCACCATCACTACAGATGCAATATACAGCAGCACCAGATTTTCCTTGTATGGTGTCAAAAACTGAACAACAATCCCTACACCGATTCCATATATCGGACAGATCGGACCGTTTAGAAATCCTCTGTTTACAAATTTTCGCTCCTTGCATGCCGCAAATGCAACTTCTGTGCACCATCCTAAAAAACCATATACAAAAAAATATAAGATTAAATAATACAAACTATTTCCTCCTAATTGTCTGTTATATCTTCTTCATGCTGGCATCAATTGTATAATAAGTCTGGCAATCTTTCAAGTAAAATCCCGAATTATTTTTTACTTTTATGAACCGTTTATGGTTGCAGTCAGAAATTATTTATGATATGCTTAGTCCCACAAATCAAACATTCTATAACTTCTAATATCTCGTGACAGCCGTCACAAGAACCCCAATTTGTATTCATATTTTATTTAAAGAAAGATGGTGATGCCTATGAATCTTTATGCCCTTTCCATTGATTCACAGACATAAATTTGATAAGATATAAAGGAGGAACACATTTGACAGAACATAAGAAAATAAGAAGTATAAAGACAGGATATTCCGGATGATTTTCCATGAGAAAAAGGAGCTTTTGGAGCTTTACACCGCAGTCAATAACAGTAATTACACAAATCCCGATGATTTAACTATTACTACCATCGAGGACGTTGTCTACATGGGAATGAAAAATGACTTGTCCTTTCTCATCGGGGATGTGATGAATCTGTATGAGCATCAAAGTTCATTCAGTCCAAACCTGCCATTGAGAGGATTATTCTATTTTTCATCCCTGTACAAAGAGTATATCGAACCGGTAAAGCACCGCCTGTATACAGCATCGCCGCTCCATATTCCCTTTCCAAAGTATGTTGTTTTTTACAACGGAACAAAGAAAGAACCGGAGCGGCAGGAATTAAAGCTGAATGATTTGTTTCTTGAAAACAAAGAGGAAACAACTCCATCTTTGGAATGTACAGCAGTTGTACTCAATATCAATTTAGGGAAAAACCGAGAGTTAATGGAGAAATGCAGACCATTAAAGGAATACGCAGAGTTTATCAGTATCATCCGAAAATATCTTTCGGAACAGATGGACTTTGGAAATGCAGTGAATAAAGCAGTGGATTTCTGTATCCACAATGGGATTCTTGCGGATATACTTCAAAAAAATCGATCGGAGGTCGTGGATATGATTTTGACAGAATATGACGAAGAAGAATTTCGGAGAGCATGGAGAGAAGATTTATTGAATGAAGGATTCCGTAAAGGTTTGAACAACGGTTTAAGTAAAGGAATCAAAGGAACTATTCATGCTTGTATGAAATTTAATGTTCCAAAAGAAGATGTAATGCAAAACCTGATGGAAGAATTTTCACTGTCACAGGAAGAGGCTGAAAAGTATTTAGAAGAATACTGGAAATAAATTTCATGCAAAATAGCGATCTCCCATAGAACGCAATGCTTTTAGCATCTCGTTCTACGGGAGATTGTTTTCATCTATATCTTCCAGTTCCTGTTCCTCTTCCACATCATAAAAAAATGTTTCATCCAAATGTTTATTTATGACGCGCTTCCCCCCAATATCTCCGGCAAGTTCCAATAGCTCTTTTTGATATTCTGCCGTAAAAATACACGGATTTCCAGTTCTGTTCCCATATCTTACACAGGCACAGCTCTTCCCACTTTTTTGAAATGCTTCCACAAATCTTTCAAGCGTCTCTGCTTTCAGGTACGGCTGATCTGCCACAAGGAAGCACCATGCCTCTTCTTCAGACGCCGCAAGACCAAGCTGTATCGAGTGCGATATCCCAAGATAACTCTCTGTATTTCGCACTGTCAGATACCCTTCCCTTGACAACGTATCCAAGATCTCATCATATTGGCTCACCACAATTTTCTCCGCAAATACCGTCGTATCCAGTTTCGCAACTTCATCGACACTGTACCTGTACATCGGTTTTCCATGAAGTTCATACAATAATTTATTTGAGCCAAAACGGCGGCTGTCCCCAGCCGCCAGTAAAATCAAACTAATTTTCATTGTTTTGCATTCCCATGTATACTTTTTCTGAAGTGATCGGCAGTTCTTTGATCTGCACTCCGGTCGCATTATATACTGCATGTGCAATTGCCGGTGACGGCGTATTGATCACAACCTCACCGATGGATTTTGCTCCAAACGGACCTGTCGGCTCATAACTGCTCTCAAATTCAACACGTATATCTCCCACATCCATTCTAGACGGAATCTTATACTGCATAAAAGAATTACTCAGACACTGTCCCTTTTCATTGTACACAACATTCTCATACAGAGCCATACCGATTCCCTGTGCAATTCCACCTTCTGTCTGTATGCGGGCAAGGTTTGGATTGACTACAGTTCCGCAGTCTACAACCGCTGCATAATCAATCAACTCTACTTTTCCGGTCTCTTTATCGACTTCTACTTCTGCCATTCCGACCATAAACGGTGGTGGTGACACCGGCGAAGAATGTGCCCCTGCAGCTACCAGTGCTTCCTCGTTATTTGTCATCACTCTGTTTCCGATTTCTTTTAAAGAAATGGATACATCTTTGGAACGCATAAACACTTTTTGTCCGTCAAAATCGACCTCTTCCACGTCGCATTCCAAATACTTTGCTCCCTGCGCCAATATTTTTTCCCGAAGGGAATCACACGCTTTCACCACTGCCATTCCGGTCAGATATGTCGTACTTGACGCATACGATCCGGAATCATATGGCGAAATATCTGTGTCCACCCCATGCACGATAAAATCATCTGCCGAGCAGTCCATACAGTCTGCCGCCATCTGTGCCAAAATGGTATCACACCCGGTTCCCATATCAGATGCTCCAATCATCAACGAATAGAACCCATCATCATTTACCTTGATCGATACCGATGCATGATCCACTTTGGAGATTGATGATCCCTGCATTGCCATCGCCACACCGACACCTCTGACTTTTCCATTTCCCATATCGCGTGCCGGATATTTTTCTCCCAGTCAATCATCTCTTTCGCACGCAAAAGGCATCTGTCAAGCGCACAGCTGTTTGCAGTCTCACCGTAGTATGCCGGCATCACATCACCTTCCCGCACAATATTTTTCAGGCGAAGTTCTACCGGATCCATCTGCATCTTGGCAGCAAGCTCATTGACCGCTGACTCAACCGCAAAAATCCCCTGTGTCGCTCCATATCCTCTGTATGCCCCTGACGACATCTTATTCGTATAGACAACATCATATGCAAATCGGAATGCTTCTGCCTGCCCATACATCGGAATGGACTTATGCCCTGACAAGCCTACTGTAGTCGGTCCATGTTCTCCAAACGCTCCTGTGTTGGAAAGTGTATACACATCGATTGCACGAATTTTTCCTTCTTTATTTGCCCCCACTCTTACAGTCACTTCCATCTCATGACGTGGCGAAGATGCAATTTGGGATTCTTCCCTTGTATAGACAATTTTTGCCGGTTTCCCCGTCTTCATTGTCACAATTGCCGGATACACTTCTGTGATTACTGTCTGTTTTGCTCCGAATCCTCCTCCTATTCTAGGTTTGATCACTCGAATCTGAGACTTCGGTATATCCAGCGCATTCGCAAGGATACGTCGCACATGGAATGTAATCTGCGTAGAGGATACCACGTTCAGTCTTCCATAAGTATCCATATATGTATATGTGCGGAATGTCTCCATCATTGCCTGCTGGTTTGCCTGCGTATGATACGTTCCCTCCACTACATAATCACAGTCTTCCAAAATCTTATCCACATCTCCATTTTGTTCCGAACCGGTCGCGCAAAGATTTCTTTTATTATCCGCGCCCACATCGCATAGTGCTTTCCAGTTCTCTTCTGGATGAACAAGAATCTTGGCATCTTTTGCCTGGTGAAAATCAAGTACAGCCTCCAGCACTTCGTATTTTACTTTTATTAATTTCAGTGCCTTTTCAACTGCCTCTTCCGTCTTTCCTGCCACAATTGCGACCGCATCGCCCACAAAACGTACTCGTCTGTCCAAAATGAGGCGATCATACGGACTTGGTTCCGGATAGGTCTGACCCGCCATTGTAAATCTTTTATCCGGCACATCCTCATAAGTCAGAATACATTCAATTCCCGGCACTTTCATCGCAATGTCTGTGTTGATTTCCTCAATCACTGCATGTGCGTGTGGGCTTCGAAGAATCTTACAGACAAGACAGTCCTTTGGAGCAATATCATCTGTATAGACTGGCTTTCCTGTTACAAGAGCCATCGCATCTTTTTTCATAATTGGTGCATTTACAGACTTCATCTACTTCTCCTCCTTCTTCATCTTTAAGAATTTCTGAATCGCACGAAGCTGTCCCATATACCCCGTGCATCTGCACAGATTTCCAGACAGATATTCTTTAATCTCATCAAGACCCGGATTTTCCAGTTCTTTCGACATGGCAATCACATTCATGATAAATCCCGGACTGCAATAACCACACTGCTCTGCCCCTTCATTTGCAAGAAATGCCCCAAACTCTGCCGCTTCCTCCTGCATGCCTTCCATCGTCGTCACCGTTTTTCCATTCGCACGCATCGCAAGCGTTGAACAGGACAGCATTGGTGTTCCATCCACCAAAACAGTGCAAAGACCACAGTTTGCAGTCTCGCATCCTCTTTTTACACTATAACACCCTTGTGAACGTACAAAGTCCAAAAGAAGCATATCCGGTGCAATCTCTTCCAGGACTGTCTTTCCATTTAAAACCAATTTTAATTCCGCCATGTTATGCTCCCTTCTCACTGTTTTTTGCCAGTATTTCTTCCACTGCTCTTTTCGTATACACCTCTGCCAAATGTCTTCTGTATACTTCACTTCCACGCATATTAGAAGAAAATGTATATCCGGCAATCACCTCTTTGGTAAATATCTCTGCATTTTCAATCTGCGCCTGTCTTACCTGAAGTTTCGCTTTTCCTGATCTTGCCCCGACAGATACATACCACTGATCGTCTTTATTTGCCACCGCACAGGCGATCACCGGGAAATCCGTCGCCGCCTCACGGTGTGACCGATATGCAATCTTTCTGCCATCTTTTTTTATAATAATGCGCACCAAGATATCATTATCGCGTGGCATCTCCACAAACTCAGATAACGCAATCACACCTGCATGATATAATTCCACATATGTATCTAATGCCAGAAGACAAGTCAATATATCCGAAAATCCAAATCTTCCAAAAATGCTTCCGCCAACCGTTGCGCCATTGCGGAACTGTGTACCGACAATATGTCTTGTACAAGCTTTCATCGCGCCTCCAAAATAGCGATTCAATGCTTCGTGTATTTCCAACTGGCGAAGTGTACACATACATCCGATGGAAAACGCATCTTCCTGTTCCTCAATCTTGTCCAGACCAAGTCCCGACAGATCAATTGCTGTCTGCATATTTCGGTTGCTCATCTTCAGCCAGAGCATTCCTCCGATAATCGCATTTGATTTTTTTTGATTCAATTCATATGCCTCTTCAAGGCTTGTTACTTTTATATAATTTTTTGCGTGAAACAACGATATTCCCCTTTCTCTTCGTCATTTTATGCTTCTTTACCCAATCTGGTATTCTATCATATTTAGATGACCTTTTCAAACAGAACCTCTACATATCCTCCACAGATCATTCCGATACTCGCCGCCGCTTTCGCTGTCAGATCATAAGCCTCTAAGGCAAACTCTTTCTCTTCTTCGAGCATGATACATGCCTTTTGTAACACGAGATGCTCAATTGCACCTCCACCAATCGTCCCTGTCATCGTGCCGTCTGCTGCAACAAGCATTCTCGCACCAACTCCGCGCGGAGCCGATCCTTTCTTTCCCACGATCGTGGTCATCACCATCGGTTGCTTTTTGTTCAAAAGCCACTCTATCATCTCTTTCGGCAAATCTGTATAACCAAGCTTTGATTTTTCCTGTATCATCTCAGCCATGATACTAACTGTGATCTCCTCCGGGGTATTTGCTCCGATTGGCAGCCCGATCGGAGCATGTATCTGCTCCTGCTGTTCTTTTGTAACCCCATCTTTTTTCAGACGTTCAAGTGTCGTTCGCACTTTCCCTTTACTTCCAATCATTCCTACATAGCTGCTCTTTCGCTCCATCACTTTTTTGAGACATTCATAGTCATTTTGGTGACCTCTTGTCACGATGACATACCATGCGCTCTCTGGAAAAATCACCTTGTCAAATGCCTCTTCAAATCCCATACAATATACGTGATCCGCCTGCGGAAACCGTTCTTCATTGGCAAACTCTTCTCTGTCATCAATGATCCACACTTGATATCCAAGCATCTTCGCAAGATTGCAAAGTGAATACGAAATATGTCCGCCTCCGCATATTACCAGTGTAAATCCTCCGCTAAGCCTTTCTTCCAGACAGCGCTCCTTTGTAATCCTCGTCTTTTTACCACGGTTTTTCCGTCCTTTAACATTCTTGCAATTTCACGATATTCCGATATTTTCTCCATTGGTATCTGCTCCTCCTTTCCTTGAATACAGGCAAATCCCCTGTTCTTTTTTGAATTTTTCCACCTGCTCTTGCGTCAAAAGATCTGCTTGTCCGATGACCATACGATATTTCTGCTTCACATGCTTTTTCTGTCCTGCCTTGCTTTTCAGGATTGTCATCACATCCTCTTCTGTCAGGATCTCACTAAGTTTTTTCCCAAGTAACTCCCCCACAAGTTCTCCTCTGTGACAGCCTGCTTTGATCGTCCGCCCAATCGCTGAGGCTCCTGCGATCCCAATTACCATATCCGTATCTTCTGGTATCACCGGTTCATGCTCTGCCGGAACTTTGAGCGGCTTTCGCTTAGCTCCATCCGCTTCGACTAGCAGCACATCGCATTGTGTTTTCAGTTTTCGGTACTCCTCCTCCGAAAGTCCCCTAATTTTCTCTGGTTCCTCCTCACACGGCACCCCGACTGTATGAAGCAATTCCCACTCATTTTTCGGTCTCAGCATATGCGTTGTTGTTGTGACAATTACTCTTTTTCCAACCGACTCCAATTCTTTTGCAAGTTCGTATATCAACGTCGTCTTTCCACCGCCTCCTACAAATGCGATCACTCTGTCTTGTGTCGGATGTATCTGAAGTAAGTGTTGTAATCTCAAATGTTTCTGCACTACATCTAAAATCCCTTTTGCAATTGCAATTGCTTTGTCCGACCGCTCATAACATGCAGCCTGCTTGTCCGGTCGCGGATCGATATCCGCAATCTTCATTCCTTTTTTCACAGCGAATCCATCTCGGATTAATCCGCGCAGAATTCCCGTCAGTGTCGCATACACCGGTTCTTCCCCAACAAAAGCAATCACGCTTCCTCTTTGCACGATTTCTCCAATGTGATGCTTCTGTCTCAGAACTCCTTCTGCCGGCGAATGGATCACCCGCTCTTTTGCATATCCGCCTACCATTCCCGGAATGCCTGTATTTTCCAGTGCACTTCCCTGATAAATCGCCTTTCCCGGCTCATAACCTCTCATCGTCTCAATCACTACATCTACATCTTCTCCTGCGGCAAAACCCGGTCCCGCTCCAATTACAAGCGGCGCCATATCCTGCCTTGTACCAAGATTTTTCTTCGCCAAAATTAAATCCGCCACTGCCAACGGACGTAATGCTTCAATACTTTTTCCCTCGGCATCTATCAAAACAGGAATCTCTCCCTTTTCCCAAACCGTTGCCACCTCTTCTACAGAAGTAATCTTACGCGCAGTGACTCCCTCTACCTCCTTCACTCCGTCATAGACCGCCTCACTGAAGGCAACTTCTCTTCGAATCGCCGTCGGTCTTGCACATTCAAGGGCAAGTACACGATATCCCGCCTTATGAAGTTCATAAATTGTTCCTGTCGCAAGATCTCCCGCTCCTCTCACAATAATCATCTATTTTCTCCTCACTTTTAACTGATATACCATCGGATAAATGCCTTTCCAAAAAAGATAGAAAGCAAAATTCCCACACACAAAAATGGTCCAAAGGCAATCTCCGACTCTTTCTTTCTATCTCTGCGCAATATCCCCGGCAGACAATATAATGCCGCTAACGCTGTCGCAAATCCAAATGCAGTGAGATTTCTCCCCACACCGAGCATAAGACCAGATATCGCCATGAGCTTGACATCACCTGCCCCAAATGCTCCCGGTCGAATCCATATCACGGTCAAAAACACTACGCTGACCAGAATCCCTCCCGCAATTCGATCCGGCCACGATATCTCCGGAAAGATAAATCCGGAAAGCACCGCACAGAAAAAAAGTATTCCCAAAAGTATGTTGGGAATTTTCTTTTTCTTGCATCCACTACTGCAATCGATATTAAGATAACACAAACAACTCCTATTAGAAAGATTTTTTCCATATCTGTCCTCTTTTTTCCATCTTTTATCCTAAAAGATTGCGCTATTGCGCAATCTTCGCGCGCGAGCGGTTCACGCAGTGATAATTTCACCCCCGCGAGCTGCGTATCTTTGCACAAAGTGCATTTTTTGAATTATAGGATTCCAAAGGAATTTCCTATAATTTAAAAAGAATCCTGCAGATGCAGGATTCTCCTTTTAAACTGTCTGAGCACTATAACCTGGAAGTTCTCCTTCTGCCACCAGTCCTTTTCCGATGCTCTCTGTTCGGATTGCCACATAAAATTCTGCAAATGTCGCATCCAAATACGGATTTACATAAAAGATACCAACCAGTCCGCAAGTCAATGCCGATAATAAGAACCAGCCAAAGAAAGACAGTTCCAACACAAACGCTTCCATCTTGTGCCCGTCCATCATCTGCTGACTCAGCTCCAGCGCACGTTTTCTGTCCATATGTGGATTCTCTGACAAAATATATGGAACAAGTCTGTAACTGTAGCTTTTAATGATTCCAGGTACGATCAAAAGCAGTGTCCACAATAAAATAAACAAATCCCGGAAAAACATTGTCTTAACCACATTTCCATATCTTCCATTCTGGAATCCATAAAACACCTTTGAAGCACTTGTCTGATGCTCTCTGTTCTCCATAAAATATCTGCATCCGCCTACCGATACCGCATTTCCGACAAAAATCGTATATAACGAAGCTAACAAAGCAATCACCAGCAAAATCGCGATTACTATCGAAGAAAAAATAACTCCCCCGAATATCGAATTGCTGCTGTTATAAGAATATGCGCTGTAACTGTCATACGCATATGGATTATTATGCTGTACCTCCAGCGTAGTCTGCACACCGCTTCCGGAACCAGCAAACATACTTCCACTCAAAACTCCTACCACCAGACTTGCAGCCACACACGTCCAGTAATTTCTCTTAAATGCCATCTTCGCATTCATCTTCAAATCATATCTTGTCCACATAACTGTCTTCCTTTCTGCTATCTTTTGTAATTTGCAAGATATTCCATCTCGATTGGATCTATCGGATCTATCGGATTCTCCAGCATACTCTTTCTCTTTCGTTTGCTTCTTTTAATCAGTCCACCTGTTTTGTTATAGATCCAAAACGAATACACCAGAATCTTATTTGCCTTTCCAAGCTTTTCCTTCGTCGTCTTATTATATAACATTCCGCCGACTTCCAAAGGCACCTTTTTTCGAATCAGGGAAATCAGCTCTGTCTCACAAGTCACCCTCTCCGGTAAATCTGTGTAAGCCATACTTACACAGTTCGGACGATGTGCGTCGCTTCCCCCGATTCCCACTTTTTGATACTTATAAGCCAGCTTTGCCGCCTTTTCATTGGACTCCATTGACTCACACGCATTGAATACTTCAATGAAATCAAATCGCTTTATGATTTCCGGATTTTTATAAAATCTCTTTGTGTTCGTAAAGCTCATATACTTTTCTCCGCACGGATGCGCCGGTCCAAGCACACCTCCATGCCGATGGACAAAGTCAATCAGCACAGAGACCGGAAGTCCTTTTAGTTCCAGAAGCCTCATCTTTACCCCTTCCGGCATAATGACAATAATATGCCCTGCATCACAGGTATCATATTCAATTCCTTTCAGGACGACAAAATCCTCATGGCTTTTTCCTTTCATCTTGTTTTTCCAATACCTGTATCCTTTGTACGTGTCGTGATCAGTAATCAGCATCCCTTCAAAGCCATTTGCTTTTAGAATCGTAATATATTCATCTAAACTTACCTTGCTATCCGGGGATCCTTCTTTTACATGACAATGCATATCTATCTTCATAAAATAAGCCCCCTTTTCTTTTTATATACCCATTATACATCTTCACTTCCGAAGTCGCAATGACATAAAATCGGAAGTTTTACAATAAATTTTGTATCTTCTTTATTGCTAACTGCCCAAATCTCCCCACCATGCAGCGTGACAATCTCTTTTGCGATCGCAAGACCAAGTCCGGCATTTCCGGTATCTGTAGATCTTGCACTGTCCGAACGATAAAATTTCTCAAAAATATGTTCCAACTGATGTTTTGGTATCTCTGCTCCCCTGTTCACAAAGGTGACCACAACATTCTCCACACCTTTCGCCGCCTGCACTGTAATCTCACTTCCCGCATCTCCGTAAGCGATTGCATTTTTTAAAATATTTCCAAACACACGCGCCAATTTGTCTGCCTCTCCGTATATCAAAATCTTCTCGTCAATCTCCATCTTCATGCTCTGTCCTTTTTGTTCCAACATCGGATAAAATTCATCTGCCATCTGATACAACATGAAAGTCAGATTCACCTGCTCCTTCTTTAAGGCAACTGTCTGCATATTTAATTTTGAAATATCAAACAACTCATTGATTAGTTTTTCCAATCGCTTTGCTTTATCATACGTGATCCGCAAATATTTTTCCTGCTGTGTCCTTTCCATCTGTTTCATGTCATTTAGAAGTTCCAGATAGCCGACTATGGAAGTCAGCGGTGTACGGATATCATGCGCAAGATAACCGACCAGATCATTCTTTCTCTGCTCTGTGCGGATTGCATCTTTGGTTCGCTGTTCCAGCGTGATCTTCAGCCGGTTCATTTTCTTCTCAATAAATTCCAGTTCCGGCTCCAATTGTATCTTGTCGTTTTCTTCCTCCAGAAGCTGATTGATGCCGGCTCCAATCTCATCAAAATATTTTATAATTTTCTTTAACGAAAAAGAATATGCGGTTAAAAAAACAGGATTGTTCCGACTATGCAGACAATCTCTTTCTGCCTTTCCTCCTTAAGTACTCCATCAGATATAATAAACAGACTGACTGCCCATATTATGGTGAGAACTCCGGGAAAAAATGCTGTCTTCCACAATATTTTTTTCTTAAATACCCGAACATCATCCTTCAATTTTGTATCCCACTCCCCACACAGTCTTGATATATTTTGGATTCTCCGCCGAATCATTCATCTTATCCCGCAAATGTCTGATGTGAACCATAATTGTATTCGTACTGTTCACAAAATACTTTTCTCCCCACACTTCCTCAAACAATTTTTCAGAATCCACAACTTTACCACGATTCTTACATAATACCCACAAAATCGAAAATTCTGTCGGGGTCAAAGACAATGGTTCGTCATTGATCGTGCATTCATGGTTCTCTTTGTCTACAACCAGACCGCCGATGATGATCACATTTTCATTCATCTTTACATCCTGCTGATTATACTTCGTCACTCTGCGAAGCTGTGCTTTGACTCTTGCAACAAGTTCCAGCATCTGGAATGGTTTTGTGATATAATCGTCTGCCCCTATCGTAAGTCCGGTAATCTTATCAATGTTCTCGTCTCTTGCAGTCAACATAATCACCGGAAAATGATAATTCTCACGAATCTTCTGACAGATATCAAATCCATCGATATCCGGAAGCATCACATCTAAAATTGCAAGGTCAATATCCTCTTTCTCAACACACTTTAACGCATCTTTTCCGTTATAACATTTCAGCACATTGTAATTTTCGCTTTTTAAATATACTTCTACTAAATCTGCAATCGCCTCTTCATCATCTACTACAAGAATGTTTATCGCCATATATTTTCCTCTTTTCTTAACGGTTTAAAAGTATTATAGCAAACTCTTGTGTACAAAATATATATTTTTCTTAAATAAACCATCTTTCTTATCCAAATTAAAAAGAAGACCAGCGATTACCAGCTGATCTTCCTAAAATCCTGCTCAAAAAGTCTTATTCTTTTCCATCAAAGCAATATGTACAGAGTTTACATGGTTCCAATCCGATAGACGCAATCAAATCATCCAGTCTGTGGTATCTCAATGTCGTGAAGTTCTGTTGCTTGCGCACTCCTTCCAGCATTGCTGCATAGCGGTCACTGTTTGGATCTGCGTACTCATCAAGTACCTTTTCTGCATTCTCTCCCTCACGTTCCAAAATAATTCTGCGGGTAATCAGATCCAGTTCTGATTTTGAACGTGAGAAATTCAAATATTTACATCCATAAAGCAACGGCGGACATGCCGGTCTTACATGAACTTCTTTCGCGCCACTGTTATATAAAAATTCCGTCGTCTCACGAAGCTGTGTTCCTCGCACGATTGAATCGTCGATCAAAAGCAGTCTCTTGTCTTCAATTAAAGACGGCACCGGGATCAGTTTCATTCTCGCTACTTTTTCTCTCTGTGCCTGATTTGTAGGCATAAATGATCTGGACCAGGTAGGTGTATATTTGATAAATGGTCTCGCATAACGATAGCCCGATTCGTTCGCATATCCAATCGCATGTGCAATACCGGAATCCGGAACACCTGCTACCACATCCGGCTCGATGGTTCCTTTGTCACGTTTTGCCAGCATACTGCCGCATTTATAACGCATCTCTTCCACATTCACTCCCTCGTAAGAAGAAGTCGGGTATCCATAGTACACCCAGAGGAACGAACAGATCTTCATATCTTTTTTTGCCTCTGAAACGACTTCCACACTCTCTGGTGTAATGTAGACAATCTCCGCCGGTCCAAGTTCTTTATAATCAGAGTATCCCATACTCATGTATGCAAAACTTTCAAATGAAACACAATATGCATCTCTTTTTTGCCGACCATCAGCGGAGTACGTCCATAACGATCTCTCGCTGCATAGATTCCCTCGTTTGTCATGATCAGCATTGTCATGGAGCCATCAATGATCTCCTGCACATATCGGATTCCTTCCACAATCGTCTCTTTTTTACAGATCAACGATGCTACTAGTTCAGTTGCATTGATCTGCCCGCCGCTCATCTCCTGAAAATGTGTATGCCCATTCTCATAGACAATATTCAAAAGTGCATCCAGATTGTTGATCTTTCCAACTGTTGTGATTGCAAAACTTCCCAGATGTGACTGAATCAAAAGCGGCTGTGGTTCAAAATCAGAAATACAGCCGATTCCGATATTCCCTTTCATTTCCTCGACATCCCGCTCAAACTTTGTACGAAACGGAGAGTTCTCAATATTATGAATCGCACGGTGAAAACCGCCTTTTCCAAATGTTGCCATTCCACCGCGTCTTGTTCCCAGATGTGAATGATAATCTACGCCATAAAATAAATCTAATATGCAGTCTGTCTTTGCAGCAACGCCAAAAAATCCACCCATGTATTTTCTCCTCTTTTCAATTATCTTATTAGCTCATTAACAGAATAAGTTTAGCACGAATCGCCCGCAAGTGCAAAGAAAGATAGTTAATTATTTTTAAAGAGGGTTTATAAGTCTCATTAATAATACTATTGTAACAAGCAGAAAAATCACATATAATAAGAGCATAGAAACAACGTATTTTTCTTTTCGAAAGCCGGGGAATCTCTATGAAACTAACACAGGATAACTGCTACAAACTAGCATTGGAAATTACAGGCTGTAATGGGATGGAATGGCCGTTTTTTTCTTCTAAGATTTTAGAGTTCAACAATCTGGAACTGCTGCACGCCCTTGTGACATGCGCGACTCCATCCCAGCATCTGGCTTTATGGCATCACGAAAAGCGGAGCCAGGAATTTATTTTTAAAGTATCGATGATTGAATCCATTCTTTCTGTCTGCGACGGCTATCTAATCAAATCTCCTGAGACAGAATATTTAGATGCGAGCGAAAAAAGTGTTACCTCCTACTATCTGGGACTTATTTTTACAAAGCTTTTCAGCATGAAAGAATTTCAGACAGACTATTTTTTGAACACAACACTTTTTGAACAGGTCTACGGGAAAGAATCTTTTATCTGCAACGGGCGCAAAAAACCCTCCTTTGTCGGTCTGACACAAGCCGATGAAAAATGGAGTATCTGGGAGCCGACAGGAAAACGTGATCATGCTCCGAAGGCATTAAGCGATGCATTCAATCAAGTGCTCGGTATCAAAAGTGTAAATGGGCAGGCACTCGCATTTGCAATGGCATCTATGACCTATTTTGACACCAAACACAATGAGCTTCAGGGAATTCTCCGCAATGCACCGGAAGGTAAAAAAGCCGATGTCCACTTTGACAAAGAACAGTTTTTGACTCTCTACTACCGACATATCTGTGAATTGTTTGATGAATCTCTTCGTCGGAGGCCTTTTGACAGTGTCATTGATTATATTGACGGTTATCTGGAGATTGAGTTGGAACTTTTCGGACTCAACATAGACGAAGACGAAACAGACGAATATGCCAGAAAGCGCCGTGTGAAATTAGGTGTTCCGAAAAAAATTCTTGAATATTTTCAATATCACACACCAGCCGCCAAACAAGAAATCTTGTTATCCGACATTGTAGATGCCATTCCAGACAATGAGCCAGAACTTCAGGATTCCCATTTTTTCATGGGACGGGACAAAATATATTTTCGAATTGTATAGAAAATACATCATTTATTCGTAAAATTCAAAATTATTGGCAACAATTTTATTGACAGTATGCTATAATAGAAAAGAATAATGTATTATGTTGCCGTACAGTTTGTTAGGAGGGTATGATTATGGCTACAAAAAGACAAGTTAAAAAACAAGAAAGTAAATTAAAATGCAATGAAAGCAAAAGCTGCTCCTGTAGTGGAAAAGGTTGCTGAGAAAGCTGCTCCTGTAGTGGAGAAAGTCGTAGAAAAGACTGCTCCTGCCGTAGAGAAGGTCGTAGAAAAGACTGCCCCTGCCGTAGAGAAAGCTGCAGAAAAAGTTGTGGAAGAGACAAAAGAAGCTGCAAAAAAAGTAAGAAAAACAGCTCCAAAAAAAGAGATGAAAACGACTTTGATCGTAGAGCACCAAGGAAAGCAAGTGGAAGACAAAGACATGATTGCAGCAGTGAAAAAGGCATGGACGAAATCAGGTAGAAAAATTGGCGACATCAAGACTATGACATTATATGTAAAACCTGAAGAAGCCGCTGTATATTATGTAATCAACACAACCGAGACCGGAAGTGTAGCATTTTAATCATTACTGGAATAACAATACTTGATATATATGATTGTAAGGATAGGATAGAAGTTTTTACTTCTGTCCTTTTTTCTTCCCCCGGAATAGAGACAGCCTCTTTTTTATATACTAAACTAAATCCTATTTTTGAGGTTCTTATGAAGCCATTCTCACACAAAAAATAATCGGTACTTCTCTTTTATTTATCGCCGCATTCCTCGTCGGTCACTTTTTTGCCTGGACAGTGGAACATTTTCAGACAAAGTCGGTCACTACATCTGCCACCGGCAATTGGGGGCTGAGTTTTCAGGAGGACGGAAAACCTCCCGTTGCAAATGCGACCTACGAAGACTTAAAGCAATATGATGCTTACTACGCCGAAAATACCGACCAAAAGGTAATCTATCTTACATTCGATGCCGGCTTTGAAAATGGTAACACGCCAGCCATCTTAGATGCACTGAAAAAACACAATGTTCCGGCTACATTTTTTGTCGTCGGGAATTTCCTCTCCGACAACCCCGATCTGATCAAGCGTATGGTCGAGGAAGGTCATATCGTAGGAAATCATACTTATACGCACCCGGACATGTCCAAAATTTCCACGATGGAAAGCTTTTCAAAGGAAATTCAGGATGTCGAAAAACTCTATCAGGAAATCACCGGAAAAGAAATGATAAAATTTTATCGCCCTCCGCAAGGAAAATACAGTGAAGAAAACTTAAAAATGGCAAAAGAACTCGGCTATAAGACGTTTTTCTGGAGTCTTGCCTATGTTGACTGGTATCAGGATAAACAACCGACAAAAGAAGAGGCATTTGACAAACTACTTGGAAGAATACATCCCGGCGCTGTCGTTCTGCTGCATAACACTTCTTCCACAAACGGACAAATCTTAGATGAGTTGCTGACAAAATGGGAAGAAATGGGATATACCTTCAAATCTCTGGACCAGATGCCATAAAGCCAAAAAGATGGGTGAACATTACTTTCGTTCCCCATCCTTTCTCCATTTTACCACACTCGCTTGTAAATAGCACTTTCTTATCCAAGTGCAACATCCAATATCATCATCACAAGGAAACCGACAACAAATCCGAGTGTGCCCATCTTCCCGTTTTCTCCCATATGCGCCTGTGGAATCAGCTCTTCCACAACGACATAGATCATTGTTCCCGCAGCAAACGCAAGTAATATTGCAATTGATGCATTTGCAAATCTCGCAAATACTGCTGCAAGCACACCAAAAAGAGGTTCTACAAC
>ENA-OQIF01000362-OQIF01000362.1-human-gut-metagenome-genome-assembly--contig:-NODE-362-length-19206-cov-9.189056_pt1 | contig 19206 bp, 20 predicted proteins | sample MGYA00242574_ERZ504738 | MGnify/ENA primary metagenome ERZ504738 (study PRJEB26092, sample SAMD00036437) | human gut metagenome | host: Homo sapiens | study: EMG produced TPA metagenomics assembly of...
AATCTACAAGCAGATGAATATGATCCGGCATAACCTCCATAGCCAGGATTTGAAATTTATATTCCTGTGCAAGACTTTCCAGCATTTCTTTGCATTCCACATCAATTCCGTCTTTTAAAACCTTTTTCTGTACTTTGTACACCAGACCAGATGATACTGCAGAGAATACACATATCCTCTACCATAGGAAAGACCATTTTTATTAATTGTAAACATATCTTTCTTCATAAAAATAATATACCATATGCATAGGAATATATCAAACATTTGTTCCTCTTTTTGGTAAAAATTTTGCGCGTCTAACTCATCACTGAAGTAACGAGAATGCGACGCGCAGTTTTCAAGTCCGTAAAGTTATTGTATCCTCCAGTGCAATCGTTCAATCCTTTTGCAGAACGGATGAGAAATCCCTTAGAGTTCATCATGTCGAAATCTATGGGGTGGTTCCTGCATTCATGGAATGAAAAATATGCATACTTTTTTGTTTCGTTGTCCTTAAAATATCCGCACATATCGTAATGCCCCGTCTCAAAGGTAATAAGCCTTAATCCATATTTTGCGGCATTAATTTTCATGCTCTTTTTCATGTCATTTGCAAAATCTATAAATTCCTTGGAATTTTTCCCATAGTCATCTTTTATTGTTTTTCCCTGATATTTTCTGTATAGTTCTTCCAAAACGTTTTCTTTTCATATTCTGAACTTTTGAAATGATGTCGCCATTGATAACATTTTTATTATACAGGAATGAGGCGGTAATCGCAAACACAATCCACAATACAAAATGATATTCTTTTTTTCTGGATGTTTCTGTGATATACTTATACGCGGTCGTATCAGACCGGAAAGGAAATATTATGTTACAAAAATTATATGTTTTTTTCAGGAAAGAAACCGTTTTGTCAATTGCAGTGATCCTGGCGCTTCTTTCTATGTTCTGGGTCAGACCGGATAAGGCTTATTTTACTTATATCGATTTCAGGACTCTCGGGCTCCTCTTCTGTTTGATGGCAATTGTAGCTGGTTTGAAGGCTGTTGGTGTTTTTGATATACTTGCCCAAAAATTGCTGATGGGAACATCGGGAACTGTGGGTGTGATCAGGCTGTTGGTACTCTTATGTTTCTTCCTGTCAATGGTGATCACCAATGATGTGGCATTGATTACTTTTGTTCCTCTTGCACTGATCATTGTGCATAAACTGCCAAAGGAACTGGGCAATTACTGGCTTCTTAAAATAGTAGCCATGCAGACAATCGCTGCTAATCTCGGAAGCATGCTCACACCAATCGGAAATCCGCAGAACCTTTATCTATATGCCAGAGCAGGGATGTCCGCGGCAGAATTAATAACCCTGATGCTTCCCTATTCCGCCACAGCACTTATCCTTCTTCTGATATGGATACAGGTAGCCGCTGCCAAAGCACCTCACGTATGCGGTTCCGAAAAAGATAAAACTCTTTTGGGATTCTCTGACAGAAAAGAACTTAACATGGAATACCTGGCCGCTTACCTGATCTTATTTACAATCTGCCTGCTCACTGTTGCACGTATCATTCCATACCAGATTCCTCTTGTATTGGTTCTTATATATATGCTGCTAAGAAACAGGGAAAATATAAGCAGGGTGGATTACTCCCTGCTTGCCACCTTTATCGCATTATTTATTTTTATCGGCAACCTTGGAAGGATTCCGCAATTCAGCAGTTTTCTGGAAAGAATCATGGCAGGAAGGGAAACACTTACTGCTGTTCTTGCCAGTCAGATTATGAGCAATGTTCCCGCTGCGCTTCTTTTATCCGGCTTTACAGATAATTACCGGTCTTTAATTGTCGGAACCAATATTGGAGGTCTCGGCACTCTGATTGCATCCATGGCAAGCCTGATAAGTTTCAAATATATTGCCAAAAAAAGCAGGAATCTGAGAGGGAAGTATTTGGGAATATTCACAGCCTCCAATATTATATTCATGATATTCATGTTAATATTGTATTTTTTTCTTAGATAAAGGTTTTCCCGGAATTACAAAAGCTATAGCAATTCTTTCTTCGCAAAAAATTCTCCGCGGCACTCTCCCATCCTGGAAGAAAAGCCGCGGAGAAATAAATATATTTTCGGTGCCAATACAAAGATCATTAATCTTTACACCACTTTACAACTTTTTCATAAAAAATATCGTACAGGGCTTTCTGATGTATAATGAGTTTGCTTCAAAACATTCCAAAGGAAAGTGACCCTGTACGACAAAGACATTATACAACGAAAAGACTCTGACTGGTAGACTTCACAAATATTTTTTGATTTATTTTGAAACTTTTTCTGCTCCAACGTAAGTAGGTAATCATCCGTATCTGTTTTTTGTTTTTATTCTGCTACAATCTCCTTTTTCTTCAGAGATATAAGCTTCCGCTGTTTTCTCAAGCGGTTCCTTTGTCTTCTACAATGTGATCCAATGCAGCCAGCGGCTCAAGTCCTTTCTCCTTCGCGATTGTCGCACGTGTGCGGCGCTTTGGACGATATGGGCGATACAGGTCTTCTACTGCCACAAGCGTTTCCGCTGCCAGAATCTGTTTCTTTAATTCTTCTGTCAGTCTCTGATTAATATCCATTCTTTTTAGTTCTTTCCACTTTCATAGGCGTTCTGCACCCGTTCGGTCAGCACTTTTCCACCGTTTGCATACCATTCTGCCACAAAAGTATCAAAGTAATCCACTGGTTTCTCCCCACTAATGATCTGAAGAAATGCTTCCTGTTCCAGTTCCTGTAATTCTTGCGGAATTTCTGCATTTACATTTTCCAGAGGCAATGTCGATGTACTTGTTATTCCTGCCTTCTGCAGTTCCCCCACAGCCTGAATTCTTGACGCATACGCCGCCCATCCATTCGCGGTTGTCAGCTGTCCATTCAAGTAAGATTTGCATGTATTAAAATAAGACTTTTCCAAACCGCTAAGCTCTGATACATCAAGCGTCTTATCCAGTGCTGCCTGAATATGTTCTGTCGTACGGTAAAGTGCATCCTCATAATCCACATTAATATTCAGTGGCCGGGCCGTCGGATCTACATTAATAGAAAAATAATCATTCACTTCTCTTGCCGCACTATCATTTGCATATCTAGACTGATCAAAAATCGCACTCACATACTTTGCTACAATTTCCGGATGCTCATATCCTTTACGCACCACCACATACATCCACTGGTCATACGATTCAAAAACTGATATCTTCTGCGTCTCATTTACCTGTTCTTTGTCTAAAAGATACGGTTTCCACTCTGCATTTGAATCGACATTATATGCTGCACTCAACGGGTTATTCGGAGCCCACCAGCGTCCACAGATAGCACCGCAATGTCCGGTTTTTAACAGATCATCTATGTTTTCCGTCTTTCGTAGCAGGAATCTCTGGTCGAGTATCTCATCCTCATATAGATTGTGAAGTTTCAAAAGCGCTTCTTTTGTTTCCTGTGTTACTGACCCATAAACTACATTTCCATTTTTATCCAGGATCCAGTGACATGGCATTGCACCGGCATGTATAAAAGTTGCATCCACTCCATAAGTCTGATCCGCACCGGCAACCACGTCTGTACTACAGGCAAGGCCGATTGTCTGACCGTCTCCTGCTGCATCCTGTTCTACAAATGCCCGGATCACTTCCAACGCTTCTCCTACTGTTTCCGGTTCCTTTAATCCCAACTTCTCAATCCAGTCTTTCCGCAGCCAAAGAAGCGGAGTTCCATCGTCAATCACCGTATTCGGAAATGCATATAGCTTTCCATCCACGGTTGCAGACTGTAAAAGAGAATCTCCATAACTTTCATACATTTCTTTGATCGTATCTGTCGTACACTCTTCATACGTTTCTGTAAGTTCTTCGATCAGGCCTGCTTCAATCAGGCGGAGCAGGTTATCTCTTCCCTTCACAACAAGCACATCTGGAATATCACGATCTTCAATCGCTACATTGACCGCCTCTTCATAAGTATTGCCATCCTGCAATTCAAAGACATCTTCATTCTGAATATTAAGTATTTTCTTCAAATATCTCGTATATGCATTATTTTCGTACGTATCTCCTACAGGAAGATTCGAATTATTCGCCCCTGCAATCTTGCCAAGTGTATAGGTAACAGTCTCAGGATATTTCCCAAGTGGTGTATGCATCGCTTTATACATCAGCTTTCTTTTCACTTCAACTGCATTGCTTGCACCAGACTCACTTTGAGATGCTTCTAACTGTTCCATCTGTCTTTGACTTTCCTTCATCTCAAAATAGGTTCCGCACCAAAGCATCAGCAATAAAATTAATGCAAGATGGGCTGAGAGAATTCGCTTTTTCATATCGTTTTTCATAACACCTTCGCCTCCGTGTTCTTCGGAATTCGGATAAAGACCCGCGTTCCTTTTCCTGGAGTACTTTCTATCTTCATCTCACCTTTTTCTCCATAAAGGACATGGATTCTGTCACAGACATTTCGCACACCATAACCGGAGGACTGATATGTCAGAATCTGATCCGCCTTCTCCTGCGTCATTCCCGCACCATTGTCCCTGATTTCAAAGAAAATGTGCTCAGCCTCTTCACGAATCGTCAGCCACAACGTCGGATTCTCATTATCTGACACATCAATTCCATGATCGATTGCATTTTCTGCAAGTGGCTGCAGGATCAACTTCGGTATCAGATAATCATTAAGACCATCCGAAATCTGTTCAACCACACGGAACTCGTTATCATGCATAACAAGTTGGATTTTGAGATATGCACGGATGTTATCAATTTCTTTTGCCACTGTAGTCATTGTTTCACCACGATTTAGGCTTGTCCGATAATAAGTAGACAGTGCCAATGTCACATGACTGATTTCATCCTCCCCCGCTTCAATTGCTTTCCAGTTGATGATTGAAAGCGAATTATAAAGGAAATGTGGATTGATCTGTGCCTGCAGTGCTCTCATCTCACTGTTCTGAAGCTGGATCTTACTCTCATATACTTCTGAGATCAAATGGTTCATCTGATCCATCATGCGCTGAAATGACCGGATCAGCACACCCACCTCGTCTTTGGATTTACTCTGCACGGTAACTTTACGAAGTCCCATATTGATCAGGTTCATATTTTCAGTCAATAACTCCAACTGCGATACCATACGGAGAGAAAAAACATATCCCAGAAAACTCAGAAGAAGAACACTGATCAAAATAATCGGAATATTTTTGAGCAAAAGCTTATGGATTGCGTTTTCACTTACTGCCTTTGGACGATAGATATAGAAATTCCATCCTGTATCCTTCATTGTCCGCTGTACCAGATAATAATTCTCACTGATATCTTTCGGACTCTCAATATCCTTCGGACGATATTTCTTATCCATAGAACACTCGGCATAGACAATATTTCCATTATCATCCTGAATCATGCCTCCTGTATTATCTGTAAGCTGGCTCATGAATGGTTCAAGAACTTTTTCATAATCCAGACGCATCTCCAACACCGCTTTGATCGTATCATTGTCATAGAATTTCCGACTGGCAATGATTGATTTATTCACACCGCGAGTGATGCTCCACTGCATTAATGTTCCCTCATTCAACCTGGAATACCACTGTTGATTCTCCGCTTCCGACATTGGAAGAAGTGTATCTCCATGTGGCACTTCTATATTGTCAGAATATAATGTAATGCTCTGGATCTCTTTGTGATAGATCGTCGGCATCTGCAACAGTGGATCAGCCACCTTCACATATTTCAAATACTTCTCATAATCCGACTCTGTCTCCACATCAAAAATATTCCTGAGATTTTGAGAATAAGACAGATAATCAACCAAGTTCTTATAGATCTGAGACTGATTCTCAATCGAACTCACTGACTGTTCCAACATTTTCTCCAGATTGTACTGTTCCTTCTCTCGCAATTGATTCATCATGCCATACTGCATGGAAAAAGCAAGGAATCCTACCGGAACCAGTCCTGCAATCAGCATCAAAACAGACAGTTTTTTACGAAATTTCAGATTTTCAAATCGATGGATCAACTTCCGTATTTGTTTTTTCATCCGCCGCTATTCCTTTCCTGCATGCTTCCGGTGTATCTCCGAAAAACTCTCTGAAACTTCTGCAGAAGTATGAGTTATTGGAAAATCCTACTTCTTTCGCAATTTGGGAGATTTTCATATTCGTTGTCTCTAAAAGCTCTTTTGCTTTATTCATTCGCACTTCACGGATAAAACGGTTCAGTGTCATCCCTGTTTCTTCTTTAAATACAGCACTTAAATATCCCGGTGACAGAAAAACCATTGCGGAAAGTGTCTCTGCTCCCAGATCCTTTTCCTTATAATGGTGATAAATATATCCCTTCACGGTTGTAACTTCTGATCGGAACCCATCTTCCTGCTCTTGTATGCAATGTTCATATTCCTGAAGTACTTCTTCTACTATAGCAATCACATCATTAAGGTTTCTGCAACGATATAATCGATCCACTCTCTTTGAAAGCATCTTTTCATCCAGCCCTTCCATCTGGTCGAGCAATTCTTTCATAATTCCAGAAAATACAAACTTTACATACATATCCGAAAATTGCTTATGCGCACGATATTTTTCTTCCAGTCTCTGAAAATCCTGACGGAGATGTGGCAGATCTTTATATTGAATATCTTTCGTAATCTGTTCCATGATTTCAGAATCTTCTGCCGGATCAGCTTTCTTCTCTTCCTGCTTCTCCCCGTGGAAAAACAGGTGCTGACGTGGCTGATAGAACTGCTCTTCTAACATTCCTTCCAGCACCTTAAATTCCTCTGCCAGATTTTTTCCATCTTCGATTTCCTCACTGACTGCAAAATAACATTCACTGTCAAACTGGTGCGCAAAAAAACGGTACATTTTCTCTACGATTCCATGATAATCTGCATATTTTTCCGTGAACAAAAAGATGGATTCGTTCGAATTCAGATTCACATAATGAAACTCTCTCTGCACCTCTTCCTTCAGGCTCATCAGGAAATGTTCCTCTTCCGTTTCGAAGAATCCATTTGAGGCACTGACAAGAACCATACGGGTAAATTGGGACAGATCATCTTCCATTCCATCTGTAAGTTTCTTAAACTGAACAAAATCTTCCTCTTTTCCCCCATACAGATATTTCAGTAAAAAGTATTTTTTCAGATAATCTTCTTTCTTTTCCTGCTGCTCTTTTTTCTCTATCTTAGAAGAAATATTTTCCATCACTCGTTGAAAAGTCTTATGGAATTCCTCCGGATCAACCGGCTTCAGAACATAGTCCACAACTCCATACCGCAATGCTTCTCTTGCATAAGAGAAATCATTATATCCGCTGAAGATCACGATTTCCATATCCGGATGATCTTCTCTCACTGCTTTCGTCAGCTCCAGTCCATTCATATAAGGCATCTTTACATCCGAAAATAAAATATCCACATGGTTTGATTCTAATACTCCCAGTGCATCCTTTCCATTCGTTGCTTCTAGGATCTGGAACTCTCCTTCCTCCCTCTTTAACAGAAAGCGGATTCCCCTTCGCTCCAGTTTTTCATCATCCACGATCAATATTGTAATCATTTCCCCACGCCTCCCTCACGTTCACTTTACATTTTCACTATTCCTTTTATAACGTCCGAAAACAGCAGGGAATGTTCACTCACTCTCTGCTGTCTTTTTTTAATTTTTATAATTCTATTTTAATTCATTTTTTAGACAATGTCCACACTAGCCTTTAACCGCTCCGGCTACAACACCTTCGATAATATATCTCTGGCAGAACAGGTAGAAGATGATAATCGGCACAATTGCAAGAACCAGAGTTCCCATCATTGCTCCCATATCTACAGAACCGTATCCACCTTTCAGATACTGAACTGCCATCGGCACTGTCTTATATTTTCTCTGATCCAGTACAAGTGATGGAAGCAGGTAGTCGTTCCAAATCCACATTGCCTGAAGAATTGTAACGGTTACGCAAGTCGGCTTTGCAATCGGAAGTACAATTTTAAAGAATGTCTGGATTGGTGTACATCCATCAATCATTGCAGCCTCTTCAATCTCCAATGGAATGGATTTCATGAACCCGGTAAACATAAAGACGGAAAGTCCTGCACCAAATCCAAGGTAGATCACAACCAGTCCCCACGGATTTCCCATATGAAGCATATTTGCGATCTTGGATAATGTAAACATTTCCATCTGGAATGGCACGATCATTGCAAACAGGCAAAGCATGTAAAAGATCTTTGTAAATTTTGTCTTCACGCGGCAGATATACCATGCACACATGGAGCAACATAAGATAATCACTGCTACAGATAAGATTGTGATAAATAAACTCCATCCAAATGCCTGAATCAGCCGTGTCTGCTTAATACCACGGATATAGTTCTCTAATCCGACATACATCTTTCCGGTCGGTATCTCGAACGGTGCTTTACTGATATAGACTTTTTTCTTAAAGGAGTTGATAAATACCAGTATGATCGGATACAGATACAGCAGGCTGAGTAATGTAAAAATAACGGTTAATAATGTACCATGTTTTACTTTTTTATTCATTACTGCTGCACCTCCTTTGATGTTGTCAGTTTATTCTGGATCAATGCAATCACTCCTACGATAATAAAGAAGATAACTGCTTTCGCCTGTCCTACACCTTCCCAGCCAGTTCTTCCATAGAATGTATAATAGATATTCAGGGCAAGCATTTCTGACATCTTGTCCGGTCCACCGTTTGTCAATGCAAGGTTCTGGTCGAAAAGTTTAAATCCGTTTGTAAGTGTCAGGAAAGTACAGATTGTAATGGATGGCATAACCATCGGAATTGTAACATATCTTAAAAGCTGTACTTTATTCGCTCCATCAATCTGTGCTGCCTCGATCAGCTCTCCAGGAATATTCTGGATTCCTGAGATGTAGATGATCATCATGTATCCAACCTGCTGCCAGAGCATCAGGATAACCAATCCCCAGAAACCATATTTTGAAGAATATGTAAGTGTTTTCTGGAAATGTGCCAGAATACCATTTAATAACAGCTGCCATACATACCCAAGTACAATACCACCGATCAGGTTCGGCATAAAAAATACAGTACGGAAAATATTGGTTCCCTTAATATTCTTTGTCAAAAGCATTGCTACCGCAAATGCAAAAATGTTGATCAATAATACTGTCACAATTGTAAATAATGCGGTAAACCAAAGAGAGTGAAGAAAATCTCCGTCTCCAAGGATCTTTACATAGTTGCTAAGTCCAATAAATTTAGCGTCTGTCACCGTTGTGAACTTGCAGAACGAAAGATATACGCCTAACACAAACGGTGCAAGGAAACCTATCGTGAATGCAATCAGCGTCGGCAATACAAATACCGGAAAATATCTCTTTATTGCTTTTTGCATGTTCTTCTCCTCCTGTCTTTCTTTTCTTTAAAAAGCCTTTCTGCGCCTTTGCTTTTCACAATTCTAATTACATAATTTCAGCCTGCCCCGGTATGCTCGTTGGCAGGCTGTTTGATCTTCTTCTCTATTTCACAGCCTTTTTATCTGCCTATCCTGTGAAAAGTCTTTTTTATTCGTTTGCTGCTGCGTATTCTTCAGCCCATCCATCAACAAATGCTGTCTGTACACTATCCCATGCGCCTGTACCCTGTGCATAGTTCAGAAGAGCTCCACCAAGATTGTTTTTCCAGTTCTCAGATGGCATTGTTGTAAAGTTCCAGCTTACTGGTGTCTTTCCTGCCTCTGTATACTCAGCATTTGCTTTTACAAGCGGGTTGTCCGGAAGGTAATCTGAGAATGTTGTGAACGGTGTTACAAATCCCATCTCGTTAGCCAGCATGTCACGACCTTCATCGCTCTCAACTACCCATTTCATAAAATCAAGTGTTGCCTGAATGTCTTCTTCTGAAGCGTTCTTATTTACACACCAGTAGTTCTCAGATCCTGTACAAAGTCCCTGATTTTCTTCTCCATCAACTCCGATGTAGATTGGAAGCATTCCCATATCTTCATCTGCTACTTCATTATCTTTGATATCATTGTAAGCCCATGTACCATTCTGATAGAATACTGCTTCACCAAGTGCAAATTCACTTGCTGCGTCATCTCCTGTCTTAGAAGAAATCATAGATGGTTCACATGTAGAGTTGTTCAGATACAGATCCCAGATCTGTTTGTAGTTGTCAAGGTATGTTCCTTTGATTGCATCTGTGCTGTCAATTCCGTCTGCCTTATACTCATAGTAGATTGGAAGATTTGCAAGGTGTGTCTTGAATCTCCAGTCAGAGGAAGAATCCATTCCTGCTGAAGTAAAAGCTCCTTCTACTCCAAGATCATCTTTGTGTGCCTGAATCTCTTCTGCAACTGTCTTAAGTGCCTGGAAGTTATTCAGATCATCAATTGATTTGATACTTGCATCCGGCAATTCGAAGTATTTGTTCAGAAGAGCTTTGTTATAGATCAGACCATAAGTCTCAATAACATAAGCGATTCCGTCTACTGCGTCGCCATCTTTTAATATATAATCGTCAGACTCGACATCTTTATAAACATCGCTGTCTGAAAGGTCATAGCAATAATTTTTCCATGTAGCAAGTCCAACCGGTCCGTTTACCTGGAACAATGTTGGTGCCTCATCTTTTGCCATCTCTGATTTCAACTGTGACTCGTAAGTTCCTGATGCTGCTGTCTGTACATCAACCTGAACACCCGTCTCATCTGTATACTCTTTTGCAAGTTCTACCCACTGGTCAGCCTGCTCTGGTTTAAAGTTCAGATAATAAACTTTTCCGGATGACTTATCTCCTTTCGCTGTTTCATCTCCGCTTGATGTGGCTCCACATCCTGCAAGCATTCCTCCTGCCATTGAAGCTGCAAGTACAAGTGCAAGAATCTTTTTCTTCTTCATAATTGAATCCTCCTTTTATGATTACTTGTCTTTGTTTTTCTTGATGATGTTATTATAAGAAAAAGTTCCAAAATAAGATATAATAAAATTCCAAGAAACATAACACTATTTCAAGATTATTGTAATTTTTGAAGATTTTGTGTATGATACAAGAGTTCGCCAAGAACCAAAAGTGAAAAATAAAGGTAAAATTTACTTGTTATAAATAGGATTTGCAGAAAGGATGTTTGAACTCGTCTAAAAAGTTGAGTGACTCAACTTTTTAGACTGACTATCATTTGTGGAGGTATTCACTATGGCAGAACAAACCAGTCTGGTTGCACAGCAGGTCCGCCTTATGCACTGGGCAGAACAGATCAGAGAATGTCAGAACCGTCCGGAAGGTATGGGTGTATCGACCTGGTGTGAACAAAATAACATTACAAAAGCCAACTATTATTATCCACTGAAAAGGGTTCGGCAGATGTACCTGGATCAGCTTCCTGAGGCAGAAAAGCCTGCTTTCGTTGAACTTCCGCGTTTAAAAGCGGAAAGAACAGCAACTGTGCCCGAAGTTCCAGTGATGTGTATCAAAAACGGAAATGGACTTTCGGCAGATATATTTTCTTCAGTTGCTCCGTTGTCTGGTAGAGTCATTTAGTCATGTTGAATGATGCCGCTGTTTCACACTTCAAAAAAGTTTATCTGGCCCCCGGTTATACGGATCTCCGCCGGGGGATCGATGGATTGGCTTCTATTGTACGCTTTCAGTTTGAACTTGACCCTTATGATAAAAATACGCTTTTTCTGTTCTGCGGAAGAAAAAAGCAGCAGGATCAAGGCACCAAATAAATTGTAAGAGGGTCAGACCCCAATGTCTCTCACACGCTTTCTTTTATACTCTGCGGGATGCTTTTAATCCTCGATTGCTGCCTTACGGGCATTGATTGCCTTTATCACATCCATATCAAACTTAGGTTTACGTTCATAGGTATACAGACCGTTTAACTCCTGCTCCACATCATACAGCTGGGTATAGCAGAAGGCAAACATATGGGGATTGTCCAAAAGGGCATCGGTCAGTCCCTTATATCGGTTCAGGAATTCCTCCTTGGTAGCAGGACCTGCACCATAGCCCCAGCCATCCTTTTCAACACCTTCCTCGTCCCACTTGATACCGCCATACTCACTGATGAAGGTAGGGATACCCTTTACAGGTGTCTGCCTGTAGCCATGATTATCTTCCAAATCACCTCCCTGTTTAAAGGACTCGTAGGTTGCTGCAAACTTTGCCGGATCCTGCTCATAATTGTGTAAGTCATAGATGTCCGTCACCACATGATAATTTCCGCTGGTATCAATGCAGGGTCTGGTGGTGTCATACAGCTTTGTCATCTTATACACATTGGCCAGTAAGCTGTCATCCTGCCTTCTTCCCTCATAATCCCACGTCTCATTAAACGGACACCAGCCGATGATGGCGGGATGGTTGAAGTCTCTCTCCAAGGCTTCCATCCACTCAGGCAGGAAATATTTTAATGCTGCGGGATTGCTGTAATCCAGTCCCCAACAGCCCTGCTCGCCCCATACCAGATAGCCTGCTTTATCGCAGTGATACAAGAACAGAGGCTCAAATACCTTCTGATGGAGTCTTGCGCCGTTGAAGCCTGCAGCCATGGACAGTTCCACATCCTTGACAAGTGCTTCCTCTGTAGGCGCTGTGTAAATGCCATCCGGATAGAAGCCCTGATCCAGCACCAGTCTTTGGAACACGCTCTTATCGTTGATGAGGAATTTCTCTCCATCCAGTCTTACCTCACGCATACCAAAGTAGCTTTCTACCTTATCTTCTCCATAGGTTAATGTAAGGTCATACAGTCTGCCATGACCCGGCTCCCACTTTTCCAGACGGGACAAAGGAAGTGTCATGGTAACGGTGCCGCCCTCTGACTTTGCGCTTACGCTGCCACAGGGCTCTCCCCCATAAAAGGCCTTTGCTTCCAGTGTGCCCTGCCCCTTTACTACCGCCTTAATTCCCAGAGTTGCCTCTGCCAGGTTTGGATAATATTGCACTTTTTCAATGTAGCTTTCCGGTACCCACTCAAGCCATACCGTCTGCCAGATACCTGTCGTTCTGGTATAATCACAGCCTCTGGAGTAGAAGAAATGACTCTGCTTTCCCTTGGGCTGCTTTCCGCCTCTCACATCATCTGCTGCAAAAAGCGTAATGTCATTTTCTCCTTCCTTTACAAGATTTGTAATATTAAACGTAAAGGAAACATAACCGCCCTGGTGTCTGCCTGCCTCTACTCCATTGATCCATACTCTTGCATCATAGTCCACTGCGCCGAAGTGTAAGAGAAGATCTCCCTTCAGCTCCTCCCCTGTCAATGTGATGGTGCGGTGATACCATACGCCGGGGATAAAGTCCTTATAGCCGATTCCGCTCAGATCACTTTCCGGGCAGAAGGGCACCAGGATCTTCTTCTCCCAATCTGTCTTTCCTTCCTGCCATTTCTGATCTATGCCGCTGCATCCAAAGTCAAAGGAAAAATCCCATTCTCCATTCAGGTTTTTCCAATGCTCCCTCTTCATCTGGGGCTGGGGATGCTCCGGTCTGGGTATTTGTGTCATAATTTTGTCCTCCTGTGATCATTTATTTGGGTTGATTTCATTTTTATTTTATATAGTGAAAGCCATAGTTGACAGGCTTGCTCCTTTTTACTACAATGCTGTTATTACATTATTGCAATTTGCTTTCAAAAAATGGAGGAACCACCATGCCTCAGGAAATTACACGCACACAGATTGAAAAATACACGGTCTACACCGGCCCTACCGCGGAAAGCTTTTCTCCCATCATGGCCGGTATCACTTACCCGGATCCTGCCTATGAGATCCTGGTTTATCGCAGACCCCTGTGTGTGTTTGAATACGTTTTAAGCGGCCGTGGACATATCGAGCGAAACGGCAGTATCCTCACTGTAAATGCCGGAGATGCCTATATCCTTACTGCCGGCACCTACCACCACTACTATTCAGACAAAGTTGATCCCTGGACCAAGATCTGGTTCAATGTCAGCGGCAGTCTGGTACAGCATCTTCTCTCTGATTACGGCTTAGACGGTGTCACCCTGATCCCCCGCTTCCATAACGAAACACCTCTGACCCGGATCCTTGATGCCTTTACCGCCGACCCTGTACACTCTGCTGACAAGCTGGCTGTACTGCTCCATCAATATATTCAGGAGCTGGCGGATTTTCTGGCAAACAAAGTTCCCATCAATCCTACTGCACTGGCGATCCGCAATTATATCGATATGCACTTAACAGAAAGTCTGTCCTTGGATCATCTGGCAGATACCGTTTCCCTGTCCCGCTCCAGGCTCATCCACCTGTTCCAGGAGGTATATCATGTTGCTCCCTACCAGTATTACCTGTCCCAGAAGTGCAAGCTGGCCCAGTCCATGCTAAGCCGCACCACTCTTCCTGTTTCTGCCATCTCCACACAGCTTGGGTTCTTAGACCCTCACCACTTTTCTTCCTTTTTCAAGAAACAGTGCGGTCTGTCCCCGGCTTCTTACAGAAAACTCCACACAGCGCCTGGGAATTTTCCCACCTAAGTATTATTCTTTCTAAAAATGGAACCAAGGCAACGAAACTACTTTTTAAGTACTTTCATTGCCTTGGATTATAGTGCATTTTCTTTCTGTTTACGATACAAAATACAGCTAAAAAGGTATGAATTATTGCTACTACATATTCGGTTTACGTTTACCATTTTGGCTTCGATTTGATTTGCAATCTCACCCACCTAATCGCCTGATCAAGTTTCTGTTCGTAGGCTCAAGAACTTTGCTACACCACTTCCTCCATCCATACCGTTACTGATACCGACTTGTGATTCGCTACACTTGGCGGTAAATACCCGTGACTGGACTTGCACCAGCAAGATTAGTGCCATGCTCGGCACACAAAATGACTGCCCCGCCTGCTCAAATGCAGGCAGAACAGTCATCTGATCTTTTTATTCACTTTTTATGAAACAAATTTTCCAACGATCAGGCAGATTACAATCGTAATCACCATATCCGGCAGAGTGTTTCCCAGCAGCATGTCGATGTTCATCAGAATTCGGTATACCACAAATCCAATCACCCAGATGATCAGATTCGGAATATGTACGGCCAGGCTGCTCTTGTCCCGTTTCAGCAGGAAAAAGTCGGCAATCTGGATTGCGATCATCGGTGCAAAGACCGAGCCGATCAGATAGAGGAAATCTGTGATGTTGTCCATCGGATATACAATCGCTGCGATGGTTCCAATGACGGTGACAACGATGGCCACATGCTTTCCATTCCATTTGCTTACGACGGTCTCGCTGGAAATTCCTGCGGAGTAGGCATCCAGAAATGTCGTTGTTACTGTTGAAAATACAATAATCAGAAGGCCCGCAATGCCAAGGCCTGCCTTCAGCATGATCTGCGCGATGTCATATTCTCCGGTGATGATCGCTGCTCCCATTCCAATCACATACATCCAACAGCTGACGATTCCATAGACAACCGCGCTGATGGCCGTTGCTTTGACCGGTTCTTTTGCTTCTCTTGTGTAATCACTGATCAGCGGCAGCCAGGATAACGGCATCGCAACCGCAAGTTCTACTGCTGCACCGAATGTCATACTGTCATCCGATGGTGCTCCTGCTCCGCCTCCGGCAAAGATGACCTTGCTCAGGATCAGGCTAAGCAGAAATAATGCTGCCATGGCAACCGTGTTGATTTTACCAAGATTCGTGATTCCGATCACAATCCAGAGAATAATCAGGACTCCGATCACAAGGCACCAGATCCATCTGCCCGTATGCATTACGCCGTCTGCGGCGAGCGCTCCGTCATAGATCATGATGGCGGTCCAGCCAACGAGCTGCAATACATTCAGGACAGCAAAAAGGATGCTTCCCTTCTGTCCAAAACTCATTTTTACGGTTTCCATGGCACTTTTTCTGACCCTGCCGCCGATCACGCCTAGCCAGAAACAGCATCAGGCATCCGATGATATGGCCGATAAGAATCGCTGCCAGACCTTTTCCCATGCCGAGCGGTGCAAGGTAGGTTCCGGTCAGGATTTCGGCAATCGAGACACCTGCCCCAAACCAGATCAGGCCATTCTCGAACAGGCCGGTACGTTTTTCGTTCATTTTCATGTTCCTCTCTTTGCTTATATTTTCATACCGGAAACCATTTTAGCACAGAAAGGAAAATGCGGCAATGAATTTACTCTATCCGTTCATCTGACTCCCAATCTTTCTCTAATCATCCCAGCTTTTCAGACCATTCTGCTTCCTTAAAGCCGATCAGCACGGTATCACCACCGATCAGCAGCGGGCGTTTCACCAGCATACCATTCGTGGCAAGAAGCTGCAGCTGTTCCTCTTCGCTCATGGCAGGAAGTTTGTCCTTCAGTTTCATTTCTTTATAAAGAAGGCCGCTGGTATTAAAGAACTTTTTAAGTGGAAAGCCGCTCTTAGAATACCATTCCTTTAACTCACCGTAGGTTGGATTCACATCCACGATGTTGCGCTCGGTATATTCTATTTTCTGTGCATCTAACCATTTTTTCGCTTTCTGGCAGGTTGAGCATTTTGGGTAACATATAAATAACATTTCTCCATCTCCAATCAAATATAATTTATCCATAATCCTGTATCTTTTGCCGGAATCATTTCAGCACAGGAACGGAGGATCGGCAATTATTTTCCTTCTTCCAAGATCAATTCCAGCACCTTCATCAGCTTCGGAATCCAGCCCATCTATCTTATATAGACGAGCTGTTTGAGCTCTTTTGGTCTTTCTTTTTTCAAAATTATGCAATAATAATCTATAACTTTGCACATACCAAATCATACAAAGCGCTCATAAGTTCTTCCCCGTTCCGGCATTCTGCGACCATCGAAATAACCGCATTCTTGTCCGGAAGGATCATAGAAATCTGAGAATATTTTCCATCCGCCCGGTAGGAATTGTATTCTCCTCTCCAGAAAAGATAACCATAATTGTCTGTATCGGATGCTGCTGTACTTTCTTCTATCCATTTTTCGGATAAAATCTGTTTTCCATTCCATTTTCCCTTATTCAGGTAAAACAATCCGAATTTATGAAGTTCAGAAAGTGTAAGGAACAATCCACCTGCGCCAAAACTGTTTCCAAGAGGATCCGTCTCCCATGTCGGCCGCTTGATTCCAAGATGTTTAAAAAGCCTTGGTGTAAGATAAGAGACCAGATCGCATCCGGAACGTCTCTGTACAAGAATGCCTGCCAGGTAGGGACCAACATTATTATATACAAAATGTGTACCTGGCTTATATTGAAACGGAATCGCCAAAGACATTTTTACCCAGTCATCCTCCTGGTATAATGGCCGCTGTTCTCCCATAAGGCTGCCCTGTTCCTGTCCTAAACACATCGTAAGCAGGTCTCGAACCGTTGCCATTTTCAGATTATCATCGATCACATCGGGTAAATCTTCGGGAAAGGCATCCGTCAGTTTTTCATCTAAAGACAGTAATCCTTCCTGGACAGCAAAACCAACTGCACAGGATGTGAAGCTCTTCGTTGCAGAATAGATATTTCTACGGCATTCGGGTTCGCTGTACCATTCATTTATGAGGTCGCCATCTTTTGTAACCTTTATTCCAAGGACGTGAAAGGTTTTTGCAGCTCCTATAAAATCAGATATGTCCATAGCTAGGTTCCTCCTTTATTTTTACTATAATAATTTGTAGTATCTTTGCCATGTTGTCTTTCTGAAATTTTTATAAACCTATGTATATTTCCTCCTCATCAACCACTTCTGATCAATACATTTCACCTCACCATTAAACCGAATATGAAGATGCACTCCGCCTGATCTCAGATTAATCTTTTCTACGATTCCATCTCCGAATTTCGGATGTGTGACATTGTCTCCAATTTTATATTGAACAACTTCATCCTTCTGCTTCTGTGCTTTCTGCTGGCGCTGATACGTATCTCGAATCGGCACTGTCTTATCATGAATCCGGCTTTTTAATACTTTATCATAGTTATGATCCAACAGCGCCTCTCCTGCCTTATAATAAGGTGTCGGTGCTGCACCTATAAGAGAACAACAATATTTCCACGCACTTCCATGTGTTCCAGCCTGCCATTTATACTTCTCAGGTATCCGCATATTGTACTGCATGTAATGCGCATATTCATGCTTGAATAAATCGATACGGTCCTCTTTTGACAACGGATTGTTGACTCCATACGCAACAAAGAGCAGGGAAAAATGAAAATGTTCCTTTTCATGAGCACTCTGCCTTGTATAGGATCCCAGAGAATCGGTCTCAAATCCAAATGTTACCGGTATTTTTGCTCCATTCAAATGAAATTTCCGGTCCAGTTCCTGATATAAATTCTGAATTAATGCTGTCAAAATTGGGATTTCTTTCTGCAGCCGCTGGCGTAAAAACTGGTTTTCTTGATCATAATAAGTCATTCTTTCATGTTTCCTCCCAGCTTTTCTATTGCCACTTCTTCCATATCTCCGGCTGATAACCGAGCGTAGAAAGTTTTCCATTTCTGACCACTGGTGTCTTAATTACAGATGGATTTTCCATCACTTTCTGAAGCTTATCCTCATCAGCAATGTATTTAATCAAAGCTAATAAATCCTTGTCTTTGCCATCCCAATTAATCATATTTTCCAGTCCACCATTTGCCTGAGCTACAGAATTAAATTCTCCTTTGCTCATGCCTTTTTCCTTCATATCTACAAACTGATACTTGATGCCGCGCTCTTTGAAAAAACGCTCGGCTTTCTTTGTATCGTTGCATTTCTTTGTTCCAAACATTTGTATATTCATTGTAATATTCCCTTCTGGATCTAAAATTGCCGTATGCCATAATCTTGCGTATTATCTTACATACTTTCTTCCTTGATTATACAAGATTTCAGTTCTTACTTTTTAATTCCGACCTTTTGAACCTTTATCTGCCTAGAATCAGCTTTACTGCATCAATCAGATCCTCACTAAATCTTTCGAGCTCATCCATCGTAATAACTCCATCTCCGACTAAATATGCAATATCCCAAATTGCCGTAGATTTCCGAAGGTGAACCTCACATGACTAAAGCCACGTGCTTCCGGCCGCTTTAAGCGGCAGACCAAATATCGGCGGATACGCCTGTTACTTAGATTTTGCACAGATATGTGCTTCTTCCATGCCGGATACGGCGGGTTTCCACATAACAGGTAATCCACTGCATATCTGCCTGTGTTTATG
>ENA-OQIF01000364-OQIF01000364.1-human-gut-metagenome-genome-assembly--contig:-NODE-364-length-19173-cov-4.997427_pt1 | contig 19173 bp, 17 predicted proteins | sample MGYA00242574_ERZ504738 | MGnify/ENA primary metagenome ERZ504738 (study PRJEB26092, sample SAMD00036437) | human gut metagenome | host: Homo sapiens | study: EMG produced TPA metagenomics assembly of...
GATACAGCAAATAATACAAAAGAAATGCTAGAGATTTTAAAGAGATATGAATAAAAAGGGATTGATTATCAGCGGTGGTACCATCAACACTTCGTTTGCATTGCAGACATTGAAGGAAGTACAGCCGGATTATATTATTGGAGTGGACAAAGGTTTGGAATTCCTCTATCAGAATCAGATAGTGCCAAGCCATATTGTCGGAGATTTTGACAGTGCGAATCCTGAAATCGTAAGTTATTATAAAGAGCATACAACGGTTCCTATTCGAAAATTTAATCCGGTCAAAGATGCATCGGACACAGAGATTGCGGTGCGGCTTGCACTGGAGTTGAAGGTGAAAGAACTTTGGATATTAGGAGGGACCGGGACAAGGATAGATCATGTCCTGGCAAATATTCAAGTGTTAAAAATACCGTATGATGCAGGAGTGGAAGCTTATATTGTGGATGTCTGTAATAAGATTTCTCTGATTGGAAAAGAGACATGCCTGAAAAAAGAGGATGCGTTCGGACCTTATTTTTCGGTGTTTCCGTTGGGAGGAATTGTGGAACATTTTTCACTTGAAGGGGCGAAATATCCACTTTGTGATCATACGCTCTGCCCGTATGACAGCCTGTGCGTAAGCAATCAGATTCAGGACGAAGAAGTGAGGATTACTTTTCCGAAAGGGTTGGTAATATTGATGGAGACAAGAGACGAAGAATCCGTGTGCTTCTGTTGAAAAAAGGAAAGTCAATGCGATATGATAAACGAGATCGCATTGGTTTTTAACTTTTTGATTTGTAAAAACGCGAAGGTTCCTTTAGATTAAGATTCGGAAAATAGATTTTACGAATATTTAATGATGCATGTTGTGTAATTTTACAGGAGTATAGTATCATTACATAAATTGCTAAGAAGAGGTGATATCGTGGATTTTATATTTTTCTTACTTCCTGTATTTATAGCGATGACAATATCCATATTCATGACAAAAAGATGGGGAATGGGTGAAAAAGTTGATAAAGGAATTGCATTTTGTTACTGGAAACTCAGTTATAGAAGAAAATTTATTAGAACATTATGGATGATTCCAATAGAATTTGTCGTTCTTATTTGTTTTCATAACACATTTCAATCTAATCTTTGGACAGGTTTGGTCGCAACTGCGATGGCGATTTTGTTATTGATTCAAGCTGTATATAATTATAAAAAATGGAAAAATGAAAGGATATGAGATGGTAAGAAGCATAAAAAATAGATCCGTTAAGATTGAAAAACGGAGTCCTTGTGATATACTTTATATTTGCGTTGGACTCTTTTTTTTACGTGAAAGGAGTCTGTTATGGGGAAAAATTTAAAAGGCAAAGAGTGTGGAAAAGGTATTTTTCAAAGAAAGGACAGTTTATATTTCGCAAGATTTTATGCTAAAAATGGTACGCGTCAAAATAGATATTTCAAAACGCTGCCAGAAGCAAAAAAATGGCTTATTTCTTGAAGTGGCAGCACATTCTCATTGTGTGATGAAGCAGGAATCAAACGCTTTTATATGCACTCCTTACGACATACTTATGCTACACGCGCGATTGAACGTGGCGTACAACCTAAAGTGCTGCAACAGCTTTCAGGGCACGCAAGTATAAAAACAACAATGGACAGATATGTTCATGTTACGGATGAGTCACTGGTAAATGCAATACGTCAATTTCAACAAGCTACGCCGCCAGTTAAACAAAAAGGGCGTAAAAAGGGCGTACAAGAAATATAGAGAAAGGCAGAAAACCGCAAAATTATAGGGTTTCTGGACAGGTAAAGACAAAAATGAAATTAGGAATCGTAGGTTTACCAAATGTAGGAAAAAGTACATTATTTAATTCTTTGACAAAGGCGGGAGCAGAATCAGCAAATTATCCATTTTGTACGATCGACCCGAACGTGGGAGTTGTAACAGTGCCGGATGAGCGTCTCAACGTACTTGGAGAGATGTATCACACAAAGAAAATTGTCCCGGCGGCGATTGAGTTTGTTGATATTGCAGGACTTGTAAAAGGAGCGTCAAAAGGAGAGGGACTTGGAAATCAATTTCTTGCAAATATTCGTGAAGTAGATGCAATTGTGCATGTGGTAAGATGTTTTGAGGACAGTAATATCGTGCATGTAGATGGAAGTATTGACCCGATTCGTGATATAGAGACAATTAATTTAGAGTTGATCTTTTTCGGACATTGAGATGTTGGAGAGACGTATTGCAAAAGCGGTAAAAGTAGCCCGCAATGATAAAGCGGTAGCAAAGGAATTAGAACTTCTTGAACGAATCAAAGCACATCTGGAAGAAAATAAGATGGCGAGAAGCTTTACTGTAAATGATGAAGATGAGCAGGCGCTTCTTGAAAGTTATAATCTTCTGACATACAAGCCGGTCATCTTTGCGGCAAATGTGACAGAAGATGATCTTGCAAATGACGGAGCTGACAATGACGGAGTGCAGGCTGTCAAGGAATATGCAGAAAAAGAAGGCTGTGAAGTGTTTGTTGTATGCGCACAGATTGAACAGGAGATTGCAGAGCTGGATGATGATGAGAAAAAGATGTTTTTGGAAGATCTCGGATTGGAAGAGTCTGGTCTGGAAAAACTCATCAAAGCAAGCTATAGTCTGCTTGGACTTATCAGCTACCTGACAGCAGGTGAGCAGGAGGTAAGGGCATGGACGATTAAAAAAGGAACAAAAGCGCCTCAGGCAGCCGGAAAGATTCACTCTGATTTTGAACGTGGATTTATCCGTGCAGAGATTGTAAGCTATGATGATCTTATGGATTGTGGAACCTATACAGCGGCAAAGGAAAAAGGACTTGTCAGACTGGAAGGAAAAGAATATGTTGTGCAGGATGGAGATATTATTTTATTCCGATTCAATGTGTAGAGATTGAGAAAGAAGGAAGAAAATGACAGAGAGTATTAATTTCCCGAATTTGGGAATTCATTTGGAACATGTGGGACAAAAGATATCGATATTCGGATTTGATATTGCATATTATGGAATGATTATAGGAATTGGGATTCTGGCAGGGGTTTTGATGGCTGTAAAAGAGGCAAAGCGGACAAAACAAAACCCGGAGACCTATTATGATCTGGCGCTCTATGCGGTGATCTTTTCCATCATCGGTGCCCGGCTTTACTATGTGGCGTTTTCATGGGATTTGTATAAAGATGATCTGTTGAGTATTCTGAATCTCCGCGAGGGAGGGCTTGCAATTTATGGTGGAGTAATCGCTGCTATGATTACTGTGTTTGTGTTTTCGCGCAGAAGAAAGATTTCTTTTGGATTGCTTGTGGATACGGCAGGACTTGGGCTGATATTGGGACAGATTATCGGCAGATGGGGGAATTTTTTTAACCGAGAGGCGTTCGGAGAATATACCAACAATCTGTTTGCCATGCAGCTTCCTATAGATGCAGTTCGGGCATCGGATATCACGGAAAAAATGCGGGAACATATTGAGGTAATCAACGGAATTGAGTTTATACAGGTGCATCCTACCTTTTTGTATGAGTCGGTATGGAATATCGGTGTGCTCATAATCCTGTTATTGTGGAGAAAGCATAAAAAATTTAATGGAGAAATCTTTTTGATGTATCTGTTTGGATATGGTGTCGGAAGATTCTGGATTGAAGGACTTCGAACAGATCAACTGCAATTTTTCAACGGAGTTGCCGTATCACAGGTTCTTGCAGCGGTGCTTGTTGTAGTATCGGCAGTTTTATTAGTGGTTGGAAGAAAGAAAGTTGTGCCAATTGAACAAAAATAGTAGACTAATTGAAATTAATTTGTTATACTTGTTGAAAAGAAGGGGATATCACTTACACTATTGATATAGGAGGATGAGAGATGTATTGTAAAAATTGTGGAAAAGAGATTGACGACAATGCAAATGTGTGCACATACTGTGGAACAGCACAAGGGCAGGGAGGCATGGTGCCGTCAGCAAACAATGACAGTGGGAGCTTTGGATGGAGTGTTTTAGGATGCTGTATTCCGATCGTAGGCTTGATTTTATTCCTTGTCTGGAACAAAGAAAAACCGAATACTGCGAAAAAAGCAGGAATCGGAGCGATTGTTGGTGTGGTTCTCAGTATACTGTTCTATGTTATTATCTTCGTGATTGGAATCGGATCGGCAAGTATGGGATACTATTACTAAAAGATGCGTGCTTTTATTTATAAGTGGTTGCCGATATTTTTCGGTTGTCACTGCAGAAAAGAACGATCATTTCATTTTCGAGGAATACAGTTCCCGATTTGTGCGAGATGTACAGGCGAATTGGTTGGCATGATTTTATTTTTCTGTCTGTGTGCATGGTACATACCAAATCTTGGGTTGACTGTTCTGCTGATGATACCGCTGCTCATAGATGGTTTATTACAATTTTTGACTTCATATGAGAGCACGAACAGCAGAAGATTTGTGACAGGTCTGCTCTTTGGATATGCGTTTGCGTGCCTGTTTGTGAAAAGTATTTTGTTTGTATATCATGCAGGGTATGATAGCTTTTTGGAGCGTCACGGAATAGAAAAAATAATTAGTGTGAGGGAAAAGTAGTGGAGAGCTGCTTTTCCCTTTTTGTATTTTAAAAGAAACAAAAACGAACTAGACTTTTAACTTCGAAAGGACTATAATATCATATATGTCAAAATACAATTTTGAAAATTTGAAGGAGGAACAAACCAATGGGAAGAAAAATGAAAACCATGGATGGTAATCATGCAGCAGCTCATGCTTCATATGCATTCACAGATGTTGCAGCTATTTACCCTATTACACCTTCATCAGTTATGGCGGAAGCTACAGATGAATGGGCTACACAAGGTAGAACAAATATTTTTGGACAGACAGTTCAGGTTACAGAAATGCAGTCAGAAGCAGGTGCAGCTGGTACAGTGCACGGATCTTTAGCAGCAGGTGCTCTTACAACAACATATACAGCATCTCAGGGATTGCTGCTTATGATTCCTAATTTATATAAAATCGCAGGAGAACAATTACCGGGTGTATTCAACGTATCAGCACGTGCGTTAGCCAGCCATGCATTATCCATTTTTGGTGATCATTCTGACGTATATGCCTGCCGCCAGACAGGGTGTGCGATGCTTTGTGAATCAAGCGTACAGGAAGTTATGGACTTGACACCGGTTGCTCATTTAGCAGCAATCAAAGGAAAGATTCCGTTTATCAACTTCTTTGACGGATTCCGTACATCTCATGAGATTCAGAAAATCGAGACTTGGGATTATGAAGATTTAAAAGATATGGCAGATATGGATGCGATTGATGCGTTCAGAAAACATGCGTTGAATCCAAATCATCCTTGTCAGAGAGGTTCTGCTCAGAACCCGGATATCTTCTTCCAGGCAAGAGAAGCATGTAATCCATTCTACGATGCAATGCCTGCAATCGTTCAGGAATACATGGATAAAGTTAATGAAAAGATTGGAACAAACTATAAATTATTCAACTACCATGGCGCAGAAGATGCAGAACATGTAATTATCGCTATGGGTTCTGTATGTGATACAATCGACGAGACAGTTGATTATTTATTGGCAGCAGGAAGAAAAGTAGGTGTTGTAAAAGTTCGTCTTTACAGACCATTCTGTGCAGAAGCTTTGATCAATGCAATTCCAGAATCTGTAAAACAGATCACAGTTCTTGACAGAACAAAAGAACCAGGTGCACTTGGCGAGCCATTATACTTAGATGTAGTTGCATCATTAAAAGGAACAAAATTTGATGCAGTACCTGTATTTACAGGACGTTACGGATTAGGTTCTAAAGATACAACACCGGCTCAGATCGTTGCAGTATATGACAATACTGAAAAACAGAAATTCACAATCGGTATTGTGGATGATGTGACAAACTTATCATTAGAAGTTGGAGCTCCACTAGTTACAACACCGGAAGGAACAATCAACTGTAAATTCTGGGGACTTGGCGCTGACGGTACTGTAGGTGCTAACAAGAACTCTATCAAGATCATCGGTGACAATACAGATATGTATGCACAGGCTTACTTTGATTATGACTCTAAGAAATCAGGCGGTGTGACAATGTCTCACTTACGTTTCGGTAAGAGCCCGATTAAATCAACATACCTGATCAAACAGGCGAATTTTGTTGCCTGTCATAATCCGTCTTATATTAACAAATATAACATGGTTCAGGAATTAGTTGACGGTGGTACATTCTTATTGAACTGCCCATGGGATATGGAAGGTATTGAAAAACATTTACCAGGACAGGTGAAGGCATTTATTGCAAATCACAACATTAAATTCTATGTGATTGATGGTATCAAGATTGGTAAAGAGATCGGACTTGGCGGACGTATCAACACTGTTCTTCAGTCAGCTTTCTTCAAACTTGCAAACATCATTCCGGAAGAACATGCAATCGAATTAATGAAAGCAGCTGCAAAAGCTTCTTATGGTAAAAAAGGTGATAAGATTGTACAGATGAACTACGATGCAATCGATGCCGGTGCAAAACAGGTTGTTGAGATCGAAGTTCCAGAGTCTTGGAAAGACGCTGAAGATGAAGGTTTATTTACACCGCAAGTAAAAGGCGGAAGAGAAGACGTTGTTGATTTCGTTAAAAATATTCAGGCAAAAGTAAATGCTCAGGAAGGTAACAGTTTACCAGTATCTGCATTTACAGAATATGTAGATGGTACAACACCATCAGGATCATCTGCATATGAAAAACGTGGTATTGCAGTAGATATTCCAGTATGGCAGCCAGAAAACTGTATCCAGTGTAACCGCTGTGCATATGTATGTCCTCACGCAGTTATCCGTCCGGTTGCATTGACAGAAGAAGAAGTTGCAAATGCACCAGAAGGATTAGAAACAATCGATATGGTTGGTATGCCGGGGCTGAAATTTACAATGACAGTATCTGCTTATGACTGTACAGGATGTGGTTCATGTGCTAACGTATGCCCAGGTAAGAAGGGTGAAAAAGCTCTTGTTATGAAGAACATGGAAGAAAATGCTGGAAAACAAGATTTCTTCGATTACGGAAGAGAGATTCCTGTAAAACCAGAAGTAGTTGCAAAATTCAAAGAGACTACAGTAAAAGGAAGCCAGTTCAAACAACCACTTTTAGAGTTCTCAGGAGCTTGTGCAGGTTGTGGAGAGACTCCATACGCAAAATTAATCACACAGTTATTTGGTGACAGAATGTACATCGCAAACGCAACAGGTTGTTCTTCAATCTGGGGTAACTCTTCACCATCTACACCATATACAGTAAACGAAAAAGGACAAGGTCCTGCATGGTCTAACTCATTATTTGAAGACAATGCTGAGTTTGGTTACGGTATGTTATTAGCTCAAAAAGCGTTGAGAAATGGATTGAAAGCAAAAGTAGAATCTGTTGCAGCTTCTGAAGCAGCTTCTGAAGAAGTAAAAGCAGCTTGCAAAGAATGGTTAGATACATTCAACTGCGGAGCTACAAACGGAACAGCTACGGATAACTTAGTTGCAGCATTAGAAGGTGCTGACTGCGAAGTTTGCAAAGACATCGTAAATAACAAAGACTTCTTAGCGAAAAAATCTCAATGGATTTTCGGTGGAGACGGTTGGGCTTACGATATCGGATTCGGTGGTGTTGACCATGTATTGGCATCTGGTCAGGACATCAACATTATGGTATTCGATACAGAAGTTTATTCTAATACAGGTGGACAATCTTCTAAATCTACACCAACAGGTGCAATCGCTCAGTTTGCAGCAGGCGGTAAAGAAGTGAAGAAGAAAGATATGGCAAGCATCGCAATGAGCTACGGATATGTATATGTAGCACAGATCGCTATGGGAGCTGACTTTAACCAGACTGTAAAAGCAATTGCAGAAGCAGAAGCTTATCCGGGACCATCATTGATCATTGCTTACGCTCCATGTATTAACCATGGTATCAAGAAGGGTATGAGCAAAGCTCAGACTGAAGAAGAATTAGCAGTAAAATCAGGATACTGGCACAACTTCCGTTTCAATCCTGCAGCAGAGAACAAATTTACACTTGACAGTAAAGCTCCAACAGAAGACTACAAAGAATTCTTAAATGGAGAGGTTCGTTACAATGCATTGGCAAGAATGAATCCGGAAAGAGCAGAAGAATTATTTGCAAAATCTGAAGAAGCAGCAAAAGAGAGATATGCTTACCTGAATAAGCTTGTTACTCTTTATGGAAATGATGCTGAATAATCAGAATCAATAAAAGATATAAAACTCCTGGTATAACAAACATATTGTTATGCCGGGAGTTTTTTGTACATGGTCAAAGGAGAAAAGAAATGTTAGATGATACCCGAAAAAAAATTGATGACATAGACAACAGCATGAAGCCATTGTTTTTAGAACGGCTGTCATGTTCAAGACAGGTTGCAGAAGCAAAGGCGAAGACAAAAGAAGAGGTATATGTGCCAAAGCGGGAAGAGGAAATTATAGCGGACAGATCAAAAGACACAGAAGGAGAAACGCAAGAGGCATACACTGCGTTTTTAAAAGACGTGATGCAGATTAGCAGGAGATATCAATATGGAATTTTAAAAGAACTGCAGGAAGAGGTTTTGAAAACAACGCTGAAAAATGCAGGATTTACAGGAAAAGAGCCACATGAACGAGTGGTTATGAAATTTTGCTGCGAGAAAAAAGAAATGGGATTGTATATGCATATGTTGTATCTGAATCGGATAGCGGTAAGTGGAGTATCGGCAATGGAATATGGAAATAGACTCAGTTGTGAACTTACACTGGAGGGCAACGTGAACGAAGAAAATATGAGACGTATGATTTGCCAGTTTTGGAAAGAGACAGGTGCATTTGCTATCGTCAATTTAAAGTAGAATAAAAGAGTGGTATTTATTGATGATTTCGATAAATGCCACTCTTTTATAAAATAAATCAATTTTACAGGGGGGAATGGATTCAAGTAGAATAGACGGGTAAAAATAAAGGAGGATTAGTAAATTATGAAAAGAAAAGCATTATCGTGTATTTTGGCATTGACAATGTGTGTAGCGCTTTTGGTATCAGGCTGTGGAAACACAAAGTCGGACAAAAATGACGATGGTAAAAAATCAAGTAAAAAAGATGAGATACATATAGCCATTTCTGCGAATCCGCCATCGCTGGATCCGCAATCGGTAAATTCTAATATCGTCGGGGGAATTGGAATTCATGTATACGAATCGCTGTTTGCAATGGATGAAAATTATGAGCCAACACCTGTCTTAGCAGAGTCTTATGAGGTGAGTGATGATGGAATGACTTACACGATTAAGCTTCGACAGGGTGTGAAATTCCACAATGGGGAGGAGATGACGGCAGATGATGTTGTTGCATCTATGAACCGCTGGATTGAAACTTCTCCGAAAGCGAACACGTTGATTGGAGGCTCTACATTTGAAAAAGTAGATGACTATACTGTGAATTTAAAAGTAAATCAGGCGTCATCTGACATTATTATGATTCTTGCAAGTCCGATTCAGTTTGCTGCGATTTACCCGGCAGAAGTAGTTGAATCAGCAGGCGCAGACGGTATCAGCGAATATATTGGTACGGGACCTTACAAAGTGTCTGAGTGGAAACAGGATCAATATGTAAAATTGGAGAAAAATGAGGATTATCAGCCTTCAAAAGACGCATCGACAGGTATTGCGGGCGAAAAGAAAGCAGCTACAGAGACACTTTATTTTGATGTAGTTACAGATGCGGCAACTCGTATTGCAGGTCTGCAGAATGGCCAGTATGATATTGCGGAGGAAATTCCGGCAGATAATTATGAGGAACTGTCAAAAGATGAATCTTTAAAAATGAGCGTTGAAAGAGGAGGTACACTGAATTTGTTCCTCAATACAACGGAAGGAATCATGGCAGATGTAAATATGAGACAGGCGATTCTTGCAGCACTGAACTGTGACGATATTCTTCTTGCAAGTTATGGTAACAAAGATTTATATGAAGTGAATGCAGGATGGTGCGTGCCTACTGATACTCAGTGGGGAACAGATGCAGGAAAAGAATACTATAACCAAAATGATGTGGAAAAAGCAAAAGAATTATTGAAAAAAGCAGGATACAATAACGAAAAGATTGTTTTGGTAACGACCCCGGATTATGCAGAAATGTATAATGCCACTTTGGTTGTGCAGGAACAGCTAAAGAAAGCGGGAATCAATGCAGAAGTAGAAAGCTATGATTTTAGTACTTTTATGGAACATCGAGCAGATCCGAAACAGTTCTCTATGTTCATTACAAGTAACAGTTATAATATGCTTCCAATCCAGCTTTCTGTATTGGATAAAGGCTGGGCAGGTCTGGACCGTCAGGAAGTCACAGATGGAATCGCAGCGATTCGTTCGGCGGCGACAGCGGAAGATGCTTCTGCGGCATGGGCAGATTTGCAGACATTCTTATATGAATATGGTGCAGCTACGGTACTTGGACATTACACCGGAGTGAATGCCATGAGTGCAAATGTAGATGGTGTGGATTATTTGAGATTTCCGATTTATTGGAATGCAACAGCTTCAAAATAGAAACAGGTTAACAGCGGAGTGCAAAAGCAGTCCGCTGATTTTATGAGAAAGGAAGTGTATTTGGATGTTATCATATATTTTTAAACGTATTTTGTCACTGATACCGGTTTTGCTTGTAGTGTCCTGTGTTGCTTTTTTGATTGTATATATGATACCGGGCGGACCGGCGACGGCATTACTTGGAATGGAAGCAACACCGGAACAGATACATACTTTGAATGCAGAGCTGGGATTTGATCGCCCATTTCTTACACAATATGTGGATTGGTTTGGGAAAGTACTTCAAGGCGATTGGGGGACATCATATTTTTTACATCAGTCTGTATTAGAGGCTATCGCAGAATATTTTCCGCCAACATTGAGTCTTGCAATCCTTGCACAGATTATTGCACTGCTGTTAGCGGTTCCGTTGGGGATTCTTGCTGCCTGTAAAAGAGGAACTGCGGTGGATGTGGCAGCTGTCACAACTTCACTTTTGGGGGTGGCGCTTCCGGGGTTTTTGCTTAGTATGTTTTTGATGCTTATTTTTAGCGTCTACAATCATTGGTTCCCGGTAGCTGGTTATGCAAGTTTGTCAGAAGGAATACTGGAACATTTAAAATATCTGTTTGTGCCGGCACTTTCACTTGGAATTGTGCAGGCTGCATATCTTACAAGAATGATTCGTTCTTCTTTGCTTGATGTGCTGCATATGAATTATATTCATACAGCACGCTCAAAAGGTCTTAAAGAGAGAACCGTAATTTTGAGATATGGTCTGAAAAATGCGGCGCCAGTCATATTGACTGCAATCGGTCAGTCTTTCGGAAGTCTCATTACCGGAACGATTGTGACAGAGACATTATTTAACATTCCGGGTCTTGGTATGCTGACGCTTAGTTCGATCAATCGAAGAGATGTATTTGTGATTCAGGGAGTGGTTCTCTTTGTCACATTGTTATATGTGATTGTGAATTTGACAGTAGATGTACTGTATGGTTTTGTGGATCCGAGACTTCGGCCAGGATTGAAATAGGAGGTGACGAAAAATGTATTTTACACGTAAAAGTATGTCGGAGGCAAGTAAGACGATTTTTAAGGAACAAAGAGAGCTTACAAAAGAAAGGATTTTGGGAAATCCTGCATTAATAATAGGAACAATCGGGTTTCTTGTCATCTTGACAGCTGCGGTTTTTGTCCCGCTTATCAGTTCTGCCGATCCGAATGCAATGTCGGTATCCGAGCGTTTCAGAGCACCCGGAGGAGCATATTTATTTGGAACAGATGAATTTGGGAGAGATCTTTTTATTCGTCTGATGTATGGGGCAAGGGTTTCTCTTTGGGTAGGGGAAGCGTAGCCGTATTATCCTGTGTTATTGGAACACTGATCGGAATTTATGCAAGCTATTTTAAAATATTAGATCAAATTTTAATGAGGATCTGTGACGGATTGATCGCGATACCTGGAATTCTTTTGGCGATTGCGCTGATAGCCGCATTAGGCGCATCAAGCTGGAATGTAGTGATTGCGCTTACGGTTGTCTACACGCCGAGTGTTGCCAGAACAGTGAGGGCGAGGGCGTTGGTTATTCGGGAACAGCCGTATGTGGAAGCTGCCAAGGTACAGGGATTTAGCAATTTTAGAATTTTATGGAAATTAGTTTTACCAGGGGTTATTTCCCCGCTTACAGTGCAGGCATCTTTCATTTTTGCACAGGCGATTATCTCGGAAGCATCTCTCAGTTTTTTGGGAGCAGGAATCCCGGCGCCGGCGGCAAGTTGGGGAAATATGCTTCAGGCGAGCAAACTTGTTTTTTCAAAGGCGCCTTGGACGATGTTATGTCCGGGGATTGCTGTTATCGTATGCGTGCTGAGCCTGAATCTTTTGGGAGACGGTCTTAGAGATTTTCTGGATCCTAAAACGAAAGGAGGAGCAGGTAAATAATGCAAGCGAAGAACAATGAAAGAGAGCAGGAAGTACTGTTGGAAATGAAGGGGCTGAAGGTGTCGTTTCCAATTCATAAAAAATGGTTTCCGGCAGTTGACGGTGTGGATTTTTCTGTTTATCCGGGAGAAATCACAGGAATTGTAGGAGAATCGGGTTCTGGGAAAAGTGTTATGTCCCAGTCTATTCTGCGTTTGAAAGAGCATGATACATCTGTTCGGTGTGAAGGAGAGATTCTCTTTGAAAAAGAGGATCTTTTGAAACGTCCTCTGTCTCAGATGCGAAAAATCCGAGGAGAAAAAATTTCTATTATTTTTCAAGATCCATTGAATTCATTGAGCCCAGTTCATACGGTTGGGAAACAGTTGAGTGAGATTCTTCTTTTTCATAAAAACATTTCCAAAAAAGAGGCGCAGGAACGTTCGATTGAAATGTTGAAATTGACAGGGATTCCAAATCCACAAAATTGTATGAAAAAATATCCGTTTGAGTTGTCGGGAGGAATGCAGCAGAGGGTGATGATTGCGATGGCGCTGGCATGTGAGCCAAAGCTTTTGATAGCGGATGAACCGACGACAGCTTTGGATGTGACGATTCAGGAACAAATTTTACATCTGATACGAAAGTTGAATGAAAAAATGGGAATGTCGGTATTGTTCATCACTCATGATATGGGCGCGGTATCGCAGTTGTGTCACAGTGTGAAGGTGATGTATCTTGGACAAATTGTAGAAGATGCCGTGACCGAGGAGCTTTTTTCTAATCCGCTTCACCCATATACAAAAGGATTATTGTCATGTATTCCGCATCTGGGAGTGGAACGAGATGTGGAATTGTCTACGATACATGGAGCGGTTCCGTCTATCTCGCAGATACCGGACGGATGCCATTTTTGCACGAGATGCCGGTACGCTGATAAAAAGTGCGAACGACAGCAGCCGCCTTTGATAGAAGTCACTTCGGGACATTTTGTAAAATGCTGGAAATATATAGATAAGGGAAATGCGGAAAGTGAGGAGTGATTATGGGCGAATATTTGCTTGAAGTAAAAAATCTGAAAAAAACATATCCGATATATAGAAATACAGGAAAACTTTTTGGTTCAAAAGAGCGTATGAATGCGGTGGACGGGATGTCATTTTATATCAAAAAGGGAGAGACCTATGGGCTGGTAGGAGAGTCTGGGTGCGGAAAGTCGACAAGCGGACGGGCAATTGTAGGATTGTCTAAAACAGACAGCGGTTCGATTTTTTATGAAGGGACAGATTTGTGCAGTCTGAGTGAAAAAGAATTTCGTCCGTTTCGAAAGGAGATACAGATGGTGTTTCAAAATACACTGTCTGCATTGAATCCGCGTCAAAGGATTGGAAGTATATTGGAGGATATTCTTTTTATTCACGGTGTGAAAGACCGTGAGGAAAGGAGAAATCAGGCAGTCGAGGTGCTGAGACGTGTGGGACTTGAAAAAGAGTATTATTTTCGATTTCCGCATGAACTTTCCGGAGGACAGGTTCAGCGTCTTGGGATTGCAAGTGCACTGGTTGTACAGCCCAAACTGATCGTGTGTGATGAACCGGTATCGGCTTTGGATGTATCAATTCAGGCACAGATTTTAAACATGCTCAAAAAGCTGCAAAAAGAACTAAAACTTAGTCTGCTTTTTATATCGCATGATATTGGTGTTGTGCGGTTTATATCGGATCGTGTGGGAGTAATGTATCTTGGTACATTGGTAGAGGAGGCAGAGACAGAAGAATTGTTTTCAAATCCGCTGCATCCTTATACAAAAGCGTTGCTCGCAGCGGCTTTGGATCCATATGTCAGCAGAAAAACGTTTGTGGCATTAAAAGGAGAACAGCCGATTCGAACGGAAAATTTTGTGGGCTGTGCATTTTACAGTCGATGTCCATATGCAGCAGAACAGTGTAAAAAAGAGACGCCTGTTCTCCAAAAGTTTGGAGAAGGACACAAAGCAGCATGCCACCGGGCAACAGAATTTTAAATTGAGTATTAACAATCGAGGAAAGTTATGATATACTATTAATAATTGAATGACTAAAAGGATAGAGGTGCGGATTTCATCAGTATTGTGTGGCAAAGTTGGACAGCCGTCACATATGAAAGGGGAAGTCGCCGAAGAGATGTTTTTTTGTCCAGAAAGATATCTCTGGGATATTGCAGAATATGCAATATACTGTCACTTATGTGGAGAGCTATCGTTGGTTTGTTAGGAATACGAAAGAAAAGATGCAGGATAAGTATGCGGGAACCATGAATGTGCTTTTACACAAAGGTCATTCATGGTTTTTATTATCAGGGGAGATACCCTTTGAAGGAAAGAGAGGAACTTATTTATGCATATTTCAAAAAAGAAAGTATTGTCAGTGTGTTCGAGTGTTTTTGTGTTGACGCTGATACTGTCTATGACGGTGTTTGCGGCTGAGAAAGCACCGAAACCAGAACTGTATGCTACTTTTTGGGCATTGATCCCTCCCGTTGTGGCGATTGCTCTCGCGTTGATCACAAAAGAAGTATATAGTTCACTGTTTGTTGGTATTTTGGTAGGAGCATTACTCTACTCGGGATTTTCATTTGAAAAAACGGTAGTACATATTTTTGAAGGCGGAATTATCAGCGTGCTTTCTGACAAGTATAATGTTGGAATTTTGGTATTCCTTGTGATATTGGGAGCAATGGTCTCCTTGATGAACAGAGCAGGAGGTTCCGCAGCATTCGGAGAATGGGCAGGACAACATATCAAATCACGTGTGGGCGCACAGCTTGCGACAATTGCACTTGGTGTGTTGATTTTTATTGATGACTATTTTAACTGTCTGACTGTGGGAAGCGTGATGCGTCCGGTAACAGACAAACATAATGTGTCTCGTGCGAAATTGTCTTACTTGATCGACGCAACAGCGGCTCCGGTCTGCATCATTGCACCGATTTCTTCGTGGGCGGCAGCGGTGACCGGGTTTGTAGAAGGGGAAGATGGATTTTCAATCTTTATGCAGGCGATACCATATAATTTTTATGCACTTCTTACAATTGTGATGATGATTGGAATCGTATTGCTCAAAGCAGATTACGGTCCGATGAGAACACATGAGATGAATGCGTTGAAAGGTGATCTCTATACAACAGAAGGACGTCCTTATGAAAATGCATCTGAAGGTGTTGTGAATCATAATGGAAAGGTAATTGATCTGGTGATTCCGATTCTTTCGCTGATTGTGTGCTGTGTCATCGGAATGATCTACACAGGCGGATTTTTTGATGGAGTAGGATTTGTGGAGGCATTTTCAAACAGTGATGCATCTGTAGGTCTTGTGCTTGGAAGTTTTTTCGGACTAATCATAACGATTGCATTGTATGTGGTACGCAGAGTATTGAATTTCTCGGATTGTATGTCATGTATTCCGGAAGGATTCAAGGCGATGGTGCCAGCAATCATGATCCTGACATTTGCGTGGACATTAAAAGCGATGACAGACAGTCTTGGAGCAGCAGAATTTGTTGCAACGACAGTAGAGCAGTTCGCAGGGGGATTGATGAACTTTCTGCCGGCGATCATTTTCTTGATTGGATGCTTCCTTGCATTTGCGACAGGGACATCATGGGGAACTTTTGGTATTTTAATCCCAATCGTAGTTGCGATTTTTGCAAATACGAACCATGAACTGATGATTATCTCTATCTCAGCATGTATGGCTGGTGCGGTCTGTGGAGATCACTGTTCGCCGATTTCTGACACGACGATCATGGCATCGGCAGGTGCACAGTGTGACCATGTAAATCATGTGTCTACTCAACTTCCGTATGCGATGACAGCTGCAGCGGTATCGTTTGTGACTTATATTATTGCCGGATTTGTGCAGAGTGCATGGATTGCGCTGCCGATTGGTATTGCGTTGATGCTCGGGACACTGCTGGTGTTGAGAATGAAAAAATAAGGGAAAAGAGCATCGTAAACTTTAAGTTTACGATGTTCTTCTTTTTGTGTTACAATAGAAATATATGGGAAGACTAAAAATAAAAGCTTATAACAGAGAAAAGAGGAAATATATGAATATAAATGTAATGACAAACTATGAACTGATACAGCAAAAAGAATTGAAAGATCTGAAGTCGGAAGGTTACTTGCTGCGCCATAAAAAAAGCGGAGCGAGAGTGCTTTTGATGGAAAATGATGATGAAAATAAGGTGTTTACGATTGGGTTTCGTACTCCTCCGGAGGACAGTACAGGACTTCCGCATATTTTGGAGCATTCAGTGCTGTGCGGGTCAAAAAATTTTCCGGTAAAAGATCCATTTGTAGAGCTCGTGAAAGGATCATTGAGCACATTTTTGAATGCAATGACTTATCCGGACAAAACGGTCTATCCGGTGGCAAGCTGCAATGAAAAGGACTTTCAGAATCTGATGCATGTTTATATGGATGCGGTGTTTTATCCGAATATTTATGAGCATGATGAGATATTCCGTCAGGAGGGATGGAGCTATAATCTGGAATCAAAAGAGGATGCGCTGACTTATAATGGGGTGGTGTACAATGAGATGAAAGGAGCATTTTCCTCACCGGAGGGAGTACTTGACCGTGTGATCCTGAATTCGCTTTTTCCAGATACTTCTTATGCGAATGAGTCGGGCGGAGACCCGGAAGTGATTCCAAAGCTTATGTATGAGCAGTTCTTAGAATTTCACAGCAGATATTATCATCCGTCCAACAGCTATATTTATCTGTATGGCGACATGGATATGGAAGAAAAGCTGGAATGGCTGGATCGGGAGTATCTGTCGAAGTTTGATACACTGCAGATTGATTCTGCAATCAAAGAGCAGGCGCCATTTGATGCTGTAAAAGAGATTGAGATGGAATATTCGATCGCAAGTGACGAGTCGGAGGAGGATAATACTTATTTATCATACAATAAAGTAATCGGAACAAGTCTTGACCGCGAATTGTATCTGGCATTTCAGGTTTTGGACTATGCACTTTTATCTGCACCGGGCGCACCGCTTAAGAAGGCGCTTGTGGATGCCGGTATCGGAAAAGATATTATGGGATCGTATGACAATGGAATTTATCAGCCAATTTTCTCGATTATTGCGAAAAATGCAAATTTGGAGCAAAAAGAAGAGTTTCTTTCTATTGTGGAACGAACATTGTCAGAGATCGTGAAAAAGGGAATGGATACGAAGGCGCTGGAAGCAGGTATCAATTATCATGAATTCCGTTATCGTGAGGCTGATTTTGGAAATTATCCAAAAGGGCTGATGTATGGACTTCAGATTTTTGACAGCTGGCTGTATGATGATGAGAAACCATTTATTCATGTGGAGGCAATTGAGACATTTGAATTCCTGAAGGAAAATATAGAGAACGGATATTTTGAGAAGTTAATCCAGAAATATCTGCTTGACAACACACATGGAGCGATTGTTGTAGTGAAACCGGAAAAAGGGCGCACTGCAAGAATGGACAGAGAACTGGAAGAAAAACTGCAGAATTATAAAGAAAGATTGAATGACGAAGAAGTTGAAAAACTGGTACAGGATACGAAACAATTGCAGCAGTATCAGGAAGAACCGTCGGCAGCGGAAGATTTGGAAAAGATTCCAGTGCTGAGAAGAGAAGACATCAGCCGTGAGATTGCGCCGATTTATAATGAAGTGCTGGATTTTGACAGCACGCCGGTTGTTTATCACGAGATTGAGACAAATGGAATCGGATATGTGGATTTATTGTTCGATCTGTCAGGAGTATCAGAAGAGATGCTTCCGTATGCAGGAATTTTGCAGGCGGTACTCGGGATTATTGACACAAATAACTATGAATATGGTGAGCTGTTCAATGAGATCAATGTACACACAGGTGGTATCGGGACGTCGCTTGAATTGTATCCGAATGTAGAAAAAGTGAAGGAAAAAGAGTTTAAGGCAACGTTTGAGATCAAGACAAAAGCCTTATATGGCAAACTTCCGGTTGCATTCTGTATGATGCAGGAGATTTTAACAGAGTCGCAACTGACAGATGAAAAACGTCTGAAAGAGATTCTTTCCATGGCAAAATCAAGACTGCAGATGCGTTTTCAGTCTTCCGGACATACAACAGCGGCTCTGCGAGCAATGTCGTATGCATCTCCGTTATCAAAGTTGAAAGACCTGACATCAGGAATCGGATACTATGAGATTGTAAAACAGATTGAAGAGCATTTTGAGGAAGAGAAGGATGTTTTGATAAAGAATCTGCAGACACTTACGAAATTACTGTTCCGTCCGGAAAATATGATGGTAAGTTACACGGCTGCAAGAGAAGGAATGGAAGGTTTGGAAAAGCTTGTGAGTGAATTGAAGGCGAAATTATTTACGGAGCCTGTACAGGGGCAGCCTTGTGTGATTCACTGTGAAAAGAAAAATGAAGGATTTAAGACATCGTCCAAAGTACAGTATGTAGCTCGCGCAGGAAACTTTATTGACGGTGGAGCTTCTTATACTGGAGCTCTCCAGATTTTGAAAGTGATTTTAAGTTATGATTATCTGTGGCAGAACGTCCGTGTAAAAGGCGGCGCATATGGATGCATGAGTAATTTCACAAGAATCGGAGATGGTTACTTTGTGTCTTATCGCGATCCGAATCTGGAAAAGACAAATGAGATTTACGAGGGTGTG
>ENA-OQIF01000368-OQIF01000368.1-human-gut-metagenome-genome-assembly--contig:-NODE-368-length-18895-cov-3.635390_pt1 | contig 18895 bp, 18 predicted proteins | sample MGYA00242574_ERZ504738 | MGnify/ENA primary metagenome ERZ504738 (study PRJEB26092, sample SAMD00036437) | human gut metagenome | host: Homo sapiens | study: EMG produced TPA metagenomics assembly of...
AGCTCATCGACTTTATATGAATTTCTGTAAGTAATCTTTGAACGCTACAAAGGAAAGTAAGTACTGGCTTACTTCTAATGAAATCAATTCTGTGCTGCATCAGCCTCTGATCAGCGGTGGAATCCTGACTCCAAAGGAACAGCTCACAAAGCAGGAGCTGTATCAGGCAATCCATCATGAACTGGTTGCATCAGCAAAAGCAGTAAAGCTGGCGCATGAGATTATGCCGGACAGTCAGGTTGGCTGCATGATTCTGGCAATGCCGACATACCCGCTGACACCAAAGCCGGAGGATGTACTGGCAGCAATGCAGGCAGAACAGAAAAACTATTTCTTTGCAGATGTTCAGGCGCGCGGTGCATATCCAAAATATCTGGACAGCTATCTGAAAGAACAGAATGTCAGGATCAAGACAAAAATCCTGACGGGAACTATTGCTGTCTATATCGGAATCGTCTGTTATCTGTCCACAAAATTTGCACAGGGATCCACAACTGTTGGTATGATCGTATCCATCAAATTTATGAATTACAGCCGCTTTCACACACATCTGTATTGTTTCCACACTGCCTTCATGATAAACTGTCTTTATAAATGATAAAAATCACGGAGCTGAAACACGCATGGAAAAACTACAGAATACCAAAGAACCTTCCAGGGATCCGGAACGTATGAAATACCGGCTTTCGGAAGCGATGAAAGAATGTATGAAATATGCGCCGGTAGAAAAAATCACAGTAAAAGAAATTGTTGAAGTATGCGGTACAACAAGGCAGACCTTTTACCGAAACTTTCAGGACAAATACGATTTGATCAACTGGTATTTTGATAAGATTCTTTTGAAATCTTTCGAGTACATGGGAAAGAGCGAAACAATCTACGAAGGACTTGTCAATAAATTTTATTATATCCTGCAGGAGAATCTGTTTTTTCGTACTGCCTTTAAGAATGATGATCAGAACTGCCTGAGGGATCACGACTTTCATCTGATCCTTCAATTTTATACAGACCAGATTGAACAGAAGACCGGAGAGAAAATTTCAGAGCATTTGCGTTTCTTACTGGAAATGTATTGCCAGGGTTCCATCTATATGACTGTACAGTGGGTTCTTGGAAAGTTGAAAGGAACTCCAGAAGAAATTGCACGCTCTCTGGTTGATGCTATGCCTCTGAAACTAATGGAAGTATTTAAGGTATTAAATCTATTGTAAAGTGACAAATTTGACAGTTTTTCACTTTCTATTTTTGTGAAAAATTGTTAAAAATCAAAACAAAGGAGAGTGATACAAATGGCAAATAGAATTATGCTGAACGAAACATCTTATCATGGGGCAGGAGCAATCCAGGAAATTGCAGCAGAAGCAAAGGCAAGAGCTTTCAAAAAAGCATTCGTCTGCTCGGATCCGGATCTGATCAAATTCGGAGTCACAGGAAAGGTGACAGACGTTCTTGACAAAGCTGGGCTTGCTTATGAAATTTATTCTGACATCAAAGCAAACCCGACCATCGAAAATGTACAGAATGGTGTTGCCGCATTCAAAGCTGCCAAAGCAGATTACATTGTTGCAATTGGCGGCGGTTCTTCTATGGATACCGCAAAGGCAATCGGTATTATCATTGCAAATCCGGAATTTGAAGACGTAAGAAGTCTGGAGGGTGTGGCGCCTACAACAAAACCCTGTATTCCAATCATTGCCGTTCCGACAACTGCAGGAACAGCTGCAGAAGTTACCATCAACTATGTGATCACAGATGTGGAAAGAAAAAGAAAATTGGTCTGTGTGGATCCGCATGATATGCCGATCATTGCGATCGTTGATCCGGATATGATGTCCTCTATGCCAAAGGGACTGACTGCCTCTACCGGTATGGATGCACTGACACATGCCATCGAAGGTTATACAACCAAAGGAGCATGGGAGATGACAGATATGTTCCACTTAAAAGCGATCGAGATCATTTCCAGATCTTTGAGAAGTGCAGTAGCAAATGAAAAAGAAGGACGGGAAGGAATGGCTCTCGGACAGTATATCGCAGGGATGGGATTTTCCAATGTCGGCCTTGGAATTGCGCATTCCATGGCACATACATTAGGAGCTGTTTATGATACACCTCATGGTGTCGCATGTGCGATGATGCTTCCAATTGTTATGGAATACAATGCAGATTGCTCCGGAGAAAAATATCGCGAAATCGCATGTGCTATGGGCGTGAAAGGTGTAGATGAGATGTCTGCTGACGAGTACAGAAAAGCTGCTGTGGATGCAGTACAGAAACTTTCTGTAGATGTAGGAATCCCAACAAAACTGGAAGCACTCAAAGAAGAAGATCTTCCGTTCCTTGCCGAATCTGCGCACGCAGATGCATGTGCACCAGGCAATCCAAAAGATGCCAGTGTAGAAGATCTGAAAAACTTATTCAGAAAACTGATGTAAACAGAACCAGACAGGACAGCCGTTGAAAGAGATGGCAATCCTGTCTTTTTTACTTTTAAAAGTTTATTAAGCTAAAGCGTTAATTTGCCAGTTCTTTAAAAAAATAAAGAAAACAGTGCAAAACCTATTGACAATTTATTAAAAAAGTATAAAATATCTATAAAACAGAGTGCACTCTATTATAAAGAAATGGGAGATGAAAATTTTATGGCAACTTTTATAACAGGGCTTGTAATACTTTTACTTGGAGGCTGGCTGTACGGGAAATTTGTAGAGCATGTCTTTAAACCTGACGATCGCGAGACTCCAGCCGTACGAATGAAAGACGGTATTGATTATGTTCCTATGAATAAATGGAAGAACGCATTGATCAACCTCTTAAATATCGCAGGTACTGGTCCGATTTTTGGGCCGATTCAGGGGATCTTGTTTGGACCAATCGCATTTATTACCATTCCAATCGGATGTGTGATCAGCGGTGCAACACATGACTATTTAAGCGGAATGATGTCACTTCGCCAGAATGGTGCACAAATGCCGGGAATCATCCGGAAATTTCTGGGAAATAAAACCTATCAGGTGTATAATATTTTCCTTTGTTTTCTGATGCTTCTTGTTGGTGCTGTTTTCACCTATACCCCGGGAGATCTATTCGCAGGACAGATTTGCGGATTTCAGGATGTCAATGTATGGACATGGGTAATTTACGGAGTGATCTTACTTTACTATCTGGTCGCAACTTTGTTCCCGATTGATAAGATCATTGGTAAGATTTATCCGATTTTCGGTGCGATTCTGCTCTTATCGGCAGTCGGAGTATTTGCTGGAATCTTTATTCAGGGATATCAGCTTGATAATATTGATTTCAGCCATGGTCTCAAAGGAATTTTTGATGTGTATCCGATCTTTGATGCAGAAGGAAATTCGGGAGCAGGAACAAAATTCATTCCTGTCTTTTTCGTAACAGTAGCCTGTGGAATTACATCTGGTTTTCACTCTACACAGTGTACTTTAATTGGACGCTCTGTAGAACATGAAAAAGAAGGACGCACAGTCTTTTATGGAATGATGATTCTGGAAGGCCTGATCGCCATGATCTGGGCAGCAGCAGCTATGGGACTTTACAACAGCGGTTCTACTGCCGGAGCTACCGCAGCAGTTGGCGAAGTTGCAAAAGGTCTGCTTGGTCCTGTGGGAGGAATCATCGCAATCCTCGGTGTGATTGTTCTTCCAATCACATCCGGAGATACAGCCCTTCGCTCCTGCCGTCTGATGGTTGCAGATTACCTGCACATTGATCAGAAAACCAGAAAAAATCGTGTACTTGTGACATTGGGAATTTTTATTCCTGTCATTTTGATCCTTGTTTTTGCAAAAATGAATACAGAAGGATTTAATATCCTCTGGAGATATTTTGCATGGAGCAACCAGACCATCGGAGTTTTCGCATTTGCTGCAATTACTATTTATCTGATGGCGAAAAAGGGGGCAAAAAAGGAATCTATCTGATTGCATTGATTCCAGGAAGTTTTTATATGTTCATCATATCTTCTTTCATTTTGAGTCAGAAAATTGGATTTGGTCTGCCAATGACAGTTGCTTATATTATCGCAGGTGTTTTGACCGCTCTCTATTTTGCCGGTCTGATCAAGCTTGGCAGAAAATATGCTGCCAGCCATGAGGAAGAGTAACCTTTTCTCTATGAAACTGTTTTCTTAATATTTACATAAAAGTTCCTTCTGCGTTATAATATTTATTATAAGCTCAAAAGAAAGAAGGAATTGAAAATGAAAGTTTTGATGTTAAATGGAAGCCCGAGAAAAGAAGGCTGCACGTATACCGCACTTATCCAGATTGCCGGGGTTTTAGAGAAAAACGGAATCGAAAGCGAAATTTTTCAGGCTGGAACCCCGGAACTTGAAAATGTAAGAGCAGCTGCCGAAAAGATGAAAGAGGCAGATGCTCTGATCGTCGGCTCTCCGGTATACTGGGCATCTCCAAGCGGGCAGATCATCGAATTTATGGATAAGTTCTGTTCTCTTGCCGGAAAAGATATGTTGCTGAAACCTGCTGCCGCCATTGCATCCGCAAGACGCGCCGGCACCACAGCAACCTTGGATGTCCTCTTAAAATACTTTTCATTCCACCAGATGCCAATCGTTTCTTCCAACTATTGGAATATGGTACACGGCAACACTCCGGATGAAGTACTTCAGGACAAAGAAGGAATTCAGATCATGCATGTTCTCGGCAAAAATATGGCATGGCTTCTGCATTGTCTGGAAGCCGGAAAAAATGCTGGAATTTCAAAACCGGAATCAGAAGAGAAGGTAAAGACAAACTTTATCCGTTAAATCTCTGATTTTTCAACACATCCCGGATCGTATTTCATCCGGGATGTGTTTTTTTCTCAAAAATACGATTTTCCCACCTCTAAAATATTAAATGTCCTCTTTCACAGTCATGACTGCACTGGTAATAGGAACTCTCAGCATATGCTCATTTCTGATATCGGATGTTTTCTGCAGGCACCGGTCTAGATATCCATTCAAAATCGTCAGCGGTGTACGCAGATCATGGAGGAGTGCAGTGCTCAGATCCTGATTGGCCTTTCTGCTTGCTGTCTCCTGCCGGATATTTTTTATCCCTTTCTTTTTCTATTTTTAAGCTGTTTGATCTGTGTATATTATAGCGAATTTAAAAAAAATACTATTTTTCTTAAGCATTTTTAAGATTTGCTTTTGGATTTTTTTAAGAAAATACCAGTATCATCGTTTTCAGGAGGTAGACAGAATATGAAAACTGAAACAATTACTGTAATTATCCCATGCTTTAATGAAGAGGAGGCTCTGCCTGTATATTATCAGGCAATGCAGCCCGTTATGAAGCAAATGGAGAATATTGACTTTGAACTGTTAGTTATCGACGATGGATCCACTGATCATACACTGCTGGAAATGAAAGCGCTGCACCAAAAAGATCCTCGCTGCAAATACTTTTCTTTTTCCCGTAATTTTGGAAAAGAAGCAGCCATTTATGCCGGTCTTTCCAATGCCGGCGGAGATTATGTTGCAGTCATGGATGTAGATCTGCAGGATCCGCCGTCACTGCTGCCGAAGATGTACAAAATTCTGTTAGAAGAGGAGTATGACAGCGTGGCAACCAGACGTTCTGACCGGGCCGGAGAGACAAAGTGGTCTTTAAGAAAACTGTTTGTATATTCCATGGAAGGAATCACCGGATTTTCTGTGGCGCCATTGTCACTGGCATCTGTACTGGGACTTTTGTTCTGTCTGGTTTCTTTTGTCATGATCATCGTGATCATCGTACGGACCTTGATCTGGGGAGACCCTGTATCCGGATGGCCTTCTCTTGCCTGCATCATCTTTATGGTAAGTGGCGTGCAGCTTTTATGTACCGGAATTGTAGGACAGTACCTGTCTAAGACATATCTGGAGACAAAACACCGGCCGATTTTTTATTTTAAAAGATTCCAGCGAAGAGGAAACGAGGACACACTATGAATACGAACACTAAATGCAAACAATGGCGGATGCCTTTTCTTTTGATTCTTTTCACTTTGTTTTTCTGCTGGTTATTTTGCGGGAGATATGGTGTATTCGGCTCAAAAGTAGACTGGATCAGCCAGCACAGCGTATTTCCGGATTATTTCCGACAGCAGTTTTATGACACCGGAGACTTCTTCCCGGAATTTGCAGCGGGCATCGGAGGAGGACAGAACATTTATAACTTTGCCTACTATGGACTGTACAGTCCTGTTTTTTTGTTGTCCTATCTGCTTCCTTTTGTGAAAATGAGCGATTATCTGATTGCAGCCATCCCTTCACCTGCCTTGCATCAGCAGTTGTATTGCTTTACTTCTGGCTCATAAAAAGAGGGTTCTCCCAGACTGTCAGCTTTCTGACTGCACTGTTGTTTTTGCTGTCAGCACCTATGATTTTTCAGTCCTACAACCAGATTATGTTTGTCAATTATATGCCGTTTCTGTGTATGGCTCTTTGGGGTGTGGATTCTTTCCTGGAAAAAGGAAAACCGCTTCTCTATTTATCCGGTGTATTTTTGATGATCATGACCAGCTTCTACTTCAGTATCGGCGGAATTCTGGTCCTGATTTTATACGGACTGCACCGATACTTTATGCTGCAGGATTCGCTTGGAAAGAAAATCCGGTTTCTTGATTTTCTCAAAGACGGAATCCGGTTTTTAGGTCCGATCCTGACCGCGATTCTTTTAAGCGCCTTCTTTTTAGTCCCAACCGCAATGGCTTTGCACGGCGGAAGAGAAGGGGAAACAACACCGACAGATCTTTCCCTTTTTATTCCTACAGTAAAATTATCCTCGATTCTTTATCATCCTTATGCAATCGGACTGACCACACTGATCCTGACCGTTTTGATCGCCGGACTTGCCTGGAAGAGAAGAGGAGAACGGATCCTGATCTGGAGCACGATCCTGATTCTGACGATTCCGTTCTTTTCTTATCTGCTCAATGGCGGACTGTACATCCGGGACAAGGTTCTGATTCCGTTTCTTCCGGTTTTATGCTATCTGATCGCCTGCTATATGCAAAAACAACAGGAAGAAGCTCGCCCGCTCTGGCGCGGACTTCTGCCTTATATTCTGACGATCATACTGATATTTACCGGAAACACAGAATCCATGCCGTCCTTCAGCCGATTCTTACTTGCTCTGGACGTCGTCATCATGGCGGGATGCTACCTGCTCTTTTATGAATTGACTCGTTTCGGGATTCGGACAAACAGAAAATCCCTTCGCACCGGAAGTGTTTTGTGCCTTTTGATCCCGCCAATCCTGTTCCTTGGAATCTACGATCAGTCTTTCCAGACACAGGCAGACACGATGCTGGATTCCGGTTTTTATCAGAAAATAGCGGATTATGAAACGAAAAAAGCAACCGAATTTATCACGCGAAAACAAGAGTTTTACCGCATGGAACAAATCGGTACCCCAAAAGAAGAGTTTGCCGATCTCAATCGCATCTGGAGCACCGGACAGTACAGCAGCTCTGTGTATTCTTCTGTATATAATGCAGATTATCAGGAATTTCGGACAAAGACGTTTGAACTGGAAGAGCCCTATCGGAATTTTCTAATGCAGTCTGTTTCCAGAAATCCTGTCTATCAACGGTTTATGGGCATCAAATATCTGATCACCCAGGAGGATGTTCCCGGCTATCAATGGGACTGTACAATCGGAAATACGAAAGTTCTGAAAAATGACAATGTATCACCAATTGCCTATGCAACGAACCGGCTGCTAAATAAACAGACCTATGATACATTACCGTTTCCGTACAATCAGACTACACTTTTAGATTATGCTGTAGTAGAAAAAGGCGGACAAAAAGAGACTCCGGATTCTGACAGTCTGAAGATCACATCCGGAACAATGACGCTTCCGGCTCTCCAAAAGACCGGAAACACTCTGACACAAACAGACGAAACCATAACGGCAGTATTAAAACAGACTGAGATTCTTCATTTAAATCTTGCAGACTTATTTCCGAACTGGAATGAGAACGGACAAAATGAGCAGGAGCATGTTTTATTCCTGCAATTTCATGTAAAAAACAAGAAGCCATCTTCTGACGTATCCATCACACTGGAAAAAGAACGGAATAAATTAAGTGCCAGATCGCACATTTACTATAACCACAACACAACATTTACGTATGCGGTTCCATTGGAAAAAGGGCAGCAGCAGATCTCCCTCACCCTTGGAAAAGGAAGCTACCAGCTTTCCAATCTGCAGCTTTCTCTGGGAACCTGGCAGGACCCGGCTTCAAACGAAACACTATATCAGTCTGAATTTCACGCGGATAAAAATGCTTCCAAAGGCAATCAGCTCAAGGGAACGATCCAGGTTGATCAAAAAAGTTATTTTATCACAACCATTCCTTATGACTCTCATTTTGAAGTCCTGGTGGATGGCAAGAACGTATCTTATGAAAAAGTAAATACTGCATTCCTGGGCTTTCCGCTGAAACAGGGAAAACACAAAATCGAAATTTCCTACCATGCACCAGGCGCGGCTGCCGGAAAACTCCTGTCATTTGCAGGAATTTTAATCTGTTTGTTTCATCTCATTTCCGGCTTTCAGCATTCGAAACAGACGTCTCGCCGCATTGAGATATAATTCTTCGGCCTGTTCCAGTGCCGCATGCAGTTCCATTGGGGCATTGACTGTAGTCAGAATCGAATCGATTCCTGAATCGTAGATTCTTTCTGCACCCTGTCCCATGGAGCCAACAATGGCCACTGCCGGAATGCCGTACTTTTTGCTGTGCATCCCGACACCATGCAGTACCTTTCCAAACGCAGACTGCCAGTCTGTGCGCCCTTCTCCTGTAACCACAAGAGATACACCCTGAAGCCTGCTGTCAAAATCAACCAGATCCAGAACCGTTTCAATCCCTGATTTCAGCACCGCATTTAAAAAGACCACCAGTGCGGCCCCCAAACCGCCGGCTGCACCTGCTCCCGGAATTTCATTGACATCCACCCCAAACTCTCTCAAAAGAACATCCCGGTAATGGAGCATTCCCTCCTCAAGCCTTGCTAAACTCTCCGGGGTTCCTCCCTTTTGTGGACCGAATGTATAGGTTGCTCCATTTTCCCCACAGAGCGGATTATTGACATCACACATGACTGTGAATTTTGTCTTTGCAACTCTTGAATTCAGACCGGAAACATCAATTTCAGAAATTTTACCCAGATTTTCCCCGCATCCCTGCAAGATCTCGCCATTTTCATCCAGAAAACGAACTCCCAAGGCGCACATACATCCCATTCCTCCGTCATTCGTCGCCGATCCTCCGATTGCGATCGAAATATCCCGAAAACCACGATCCAATGCATCCAGGATCATTTCTCCGGTTCCATAGGTAGTTGTTTTTTCAGGATCTCGTTCCGGTTCTGTCAACAGTGGAAGACCGGATGCTGCCGCCATTTCCATGACTGCACGTTCTTCATCCAGTTTTCCGTAAAAGCAGTCTGTTTTTTTCCAGAGAGGCCCGCACACCACAAGTGGAATCCGCTGCCCCTGAACTGCAGACAATACAGCATCCGTTGTACCTTCGCCTCCGTCTGCAGTCTCAATACTGGTACAGGTGCAATCCGGAAAGGATTCTTTTGCTGCTGTCGTAAGCAGTTCTGCAATACGCGCAGAAGATAACGTTCCTTTAAAAGAATCTGATGCAAATAAAAATTTCATAGTGAGAAGCCTCCCTTTTTCATCTTGTATTTTTCCCTAATGAAGGAAGAGTGACAGTATAAAGATCTCAAGCATACCGGAAAGACCAAGCACGAGCGTTGCTATTGTCTGTGTTTTGTATCCTTTTTCCGGAGTCATCGCGCCGAAATTGGTAACTACCCAGAAATAGGAATCATTTGCATGAGATACTGTCATAGCTCCAGCCCCGATTGCCATTACCGCAAGCGTTGCCCGTATCGGGGAATCCAGTCCCAGAACCGGCAGGATAGGAGCTACGATTCCTGCTGTTGTCGTAAGTGCAACTGTTGAAGATCCCTGTGCACTCTTCAAAATCGCTGCAAGGATAAACGGGAAGAAAATACCTATTGTCTCCAGCAATTCTGCATTTTGTGTAATATAATCAATCATACTTGTAGAAGCGATCACTTTTCCCAACACACCGCCTGCAGCTGTTACAAACAAGATTGGTCCAACGGTTTTTAATGTTTCATTCGTCAAATCATAAAATTTATCGATTCTCCTTGCACCCACAAGCTGAATCACACCGAAAATGGTGCCAACTGCAAGGGCAATAATCGGCGTTCCCAAAAACTTCAAAATGTCATTTGCAGTTCCTGACCAGCCTGCCATTGATGCAATAGAGCTTGCTCCCATCAAAAGAATCGGTATGAGAATCGGTGCAAGTGCAATAAATCCATTTGGAAGTTTTCCGTATTCAGCAACCAGCTCTTCGTAAGATTTCTTTACATCATTACAGTTTGCTTCATCATCAGCTGTTACCTTTTTCCCGATGTATTTTGCATAAAAATATCCAGCAATCAGAGGAAATACAGAACATAATGCTCCAATTCCCATAACCATCAGTAAATTATCTCCAATCCCCAGTGTCGATGCCGCAGCAATCGGCCCCGGTGTCGGCGGAATGAATACATGCGAGATATACAAACCGCAGGAGAGTGCGATGGACATTGCAACGGATGACACACCGGTACGATTTACCAATGCTTTTCGGATTGGATTCAAAATAACAAATCCAGAATCACAGAATACCGGAATGGAAACAACCCATCCCATCAGTTCCATAGCCAACTCCGGATGGTTTTTTCCAACCAGATGGATGACCATGTCTGCAAGTTTCAATGCAGCTCCGGTCTCTTCCAGAATGCTTCCGATTAATGCTCCAAGAATAATAACGATGCCAATACTGGTGAATGTACCGGAAAATCCGGCTCCAATCACTGTTGCCAGACCACTGGTAACAGTTCCGTCCGATGCGGTCTGGTCGACCAGCGGAATTCCTGCCACCAATCCCAGAATCAAAGAAACACCCATAATCGATAAGAACGGATGAATCTTAAATTTGGAAATAGCTACAATCATGAATACAATTGCAACAATAAAAGCGATGATAAGTGGAAATCCTGTCATATTAAAGCCCCCTTTGTTTTTTTGCTTTTATTTAATTGTATTCATTGTAGCAGAATATTTTTCAAAAATTCAGAATACTTCAACCAAAACTTTCTCCATATTTTGTGTTTCACGCACAAAACATGTGTTCTATAATTTTAAGTATAAATACAAACAGATCAGCATCCATGTATCGTCCATTGAACGCTGATGGTCCAGACGCAGAACCTCTCTTATTTTATTATAACGGTAGGTAAACGTATTCTTATGCATAAAGCACTGCCGCGCTGCATTTTGGATATTGAAATTATTCTGAATCAGACTTCCCACAATTTCAATATAATTTTTTCGAAAGTCTTCCGGAAGTTTCTGTGCAAACACATTAAAAATCTGCTGTAATTCCTGTCTTGGAATGCAAGAGGTGATATATTCTCCTATAAAATCATAAAAATAAAACGCCTGATGTTCTCCAAAAATGTGAGTTTCCAGCCATTTGCAATGCTGATACGAATAATAATACTGAGAAAAGCTGGTCTGAAAGGTTCCAACGTAGAATGTACAGCAAATCTCTTCTTCCCGCATCCATTTCAACGTACTTTTCAAATAGTCGGCAAGCAAAAAATTTATAATCTGAAAAAAGATGTTCCCCTTTAGTGTTTTGAAGATCAAAATATATCGATCTTCCATCTGAAAACTGATATCCTGCGTAAGATGTTCCCGTCCGTTCTTGATTGAATGTAAGAAAGCCTCCTGATCTGAAGCGGACTGCAGATGACAAAGAATTGGAATTCGGATCAAATCCTCCCGGTAATTCAATTCTGCTGCCAGCTTTTGTATATCCTGTGGCGCACGATATTGCTTTTGCGTCAACATCTCCATGAAACGGTCCTTCCTTGTCTGTCTTCGAAACGCCTGCATTTTCTGATTTTCATATTTGATCAGCGTTTCTATCGCCATCTTGATAATGAGTGCGATCGGTCGTATCTCCTCTGGATTTCCCGTCACGCCTACCACGCCTTCCCGTTTTCCCTCAATCTCGATTACCATATTGATCCCGCTTAATACTCCCGGGTATTCATTGTCATTTTCAGTGACCATGATATCCGTTGTTCCATGCACGATCTGCCATGCAACTTCGTGAAATTTCCCGATTCGCTCCGGATTACGGCTCGCAATGATCACACCCTGTTCATTCATAATATTGACATTATAACTGGTGTATTTTGTAACCTGTTCGATTAGTTTTTCCGCCAGTGAATTCTCCAGCATCCTATCCCGCCTGCCTTTCCATTATTTCTTAAATTGTAACAAGATTCCTGGGAAACTTCCAGTTTTTTCAATCCGTATTTTTTTGATTGACACCCGTTCTGTCCTCATTTTATAATGAGAAAAATACAGTTTCCATTTTGTATTTTAGATGTCATCCAAAGGAAAGGAGTCAGAGTGTTATATATCATTATACCGATTGTAGTACTGTTACTTATTTTCTTATTTGCAGGCTATGTAAAGGCTCCGCCGAATAAAGCGGCGATCATTACCGGACTGTCAAAAAATCCAAGAGTTCTGCTTGGAAAATCAGGGTTTAAAGTACCATTTTTTGAACGTGTTGACTGGCTGGAAGTCGGGCAGATCAACATCAATGTTGTAACAGAAGATTATATTCCAACTAAAGATTTTATCAATATCAAAGTTGATGCCATTGCCCAGGTAGCAATGGAAGTTTCCAACAATCAGGTTTCTGCCGTTGCCATGCGAAACTTTCTGAACCGGAAGGCAGATGATGTGCGATCTATGATCACCGAATCTTTACAGGGAAATCTCCGTGAGATCATTGGAACCATGGATTTAAAGAGCATTTGTCAGGACAAGGCAAAATTCAGTCAGGAAGTCAAACAAAATGCCGAACAGGATATGAAAGAACTGGGAATCCGCATTCTTTCTTTCAACGTCCAGAACGTCAACGACAAAGACGGACTGATCGATGATCTTGGAATCGATAACCGCGAAACAATTCGTAAGACTGCACGGGTTGCAAAAGCAAATGCGGATCGTGATGTAGAAGTTGCATCTGCAGAAGCGGCAAACAAGGCCAGTGAAGCAAAAGTGGCGGCAGAACTTGCCATTGCACAGCGTAACAATGATCTGGAGATCCGCAAAGCCGAATTAAAAATTGGGGAAGACACAAAAAGAGCAGAAGCGGATGCCGCATATGAGATTCAGAAGCAGACCTCCCGAAAAACGGTAGAAATCCGGGAACAGGAAGCAGATATTGCCCGCCGGGAAAAAGAAATTGAACTACAGACAAAAGAAGCCGAAGTTGCTGAGAAAAAGCTGGATGCTGAGATCCGTAAAAAAGCAGAAGCAGACAAATATGCAGAAATGCAGAATGCAGATGCGGAATTATACCGCCGCCAGAAAGATGCCGAGGCACAGCAGTACGAAGCAGAGAAAGAAGCTGCTGCCATCCGTGCGAAAGGTCTGGCAGAAGCAGAAGCCATCCGGAAAAAAGGTCTGGCAGAAGCAGAAGCTCTGGACAAAAAGGCAGAAGCTATGAAAAAATACGGACAGGCAGCAATTCTGGAAATGATCGTAGGAGTTCTTCCGGATATTGCAAAAAGTGTGGCAGAACCATTATCTGCGATTGATAAAGTCACGGTAATTGGCGGAAACAGCGACGGGGTATCTGACCTTGCAGGAAATGTACCGATCATCATGGGGAAAGTCATGGAATCCGTAAAAGAAGCGACCGGAATCGATATGAACGAAATCATCCGTGCAGAAACTTTTGAAGGAAAAACAACAAAAAACATCAACTTTACAGGACTGGATCAGGTAGGAGAAGAGATTGCACAAGGTGCTGCTCAATCCGTATCTGAGACATTGCAGGAGACGGAATAGACACAAAAGATACAAGGGATTTGGATGACAGAAAGGAAAGGGCTTTGTGAAGGTACAAAGCCTTTTTAATTTCAGAAAAGATACGCGGAACAGCAATCGGTGATAAGTTTGATGCAGTGCAAAATATAACACTTTCCTCTTATCTTTATGGAATTTTTGAGATATAATGGTGTTGGTAATTTATAAAATTCAGGTTAGGGGGGATACTGTGGATTCAGCAGTAAAAGAAACAGATATGAAATAGACATGTGTAACGGTACCGTTTTGGATAAGTTGATTTCATTTTCCATTCCTTTGATGTTATCAGGAATTTTACAACTTTTATTCAATGCCGTAGACATCATTGTGGTTGGAAGATTTACAGGAAGTCAGGCATTGGCAGCAGTTGGATCAACAACTGCTTTGATCAACGTATTTACGAATTTGTTTATCGGAGTTTCACTTGGAGCAAATGTTCTGGCCGCGCGCTTCTATGCGTCAGGTCAGGAAAAGAAGATGTCAGAGACTGTACATACCGCAATTACATTCGCTTTGACCAGCGGAGTTGTAATGGTTTTTGTCGGTTTGTTCTTCTCAAGGACCGCTTTGGAACTTATGGATACGCCTGCAGATGTAATTGAACAATCTGCTCTGTATATGCGGATTTATTTTGCCGGAATGCCGTTTTTTATGCTCTACAATTATGGAGCTGCCATTCTCCGTGCAGTAGGAGATACGAAACGTCCGCTTTTTTTCTTGATGATTGCGGGCGTAACAAATGCATTGCTGAATATGTTTTTAGTCATCGTTCTGCATCTTGGAGTTGCAGGAGTCGCGATTGCGACCGTAATCGCACAGATGATTTCCTGTATGTTAGTGCTTCGGTGTCTCTACAGGTCAGACAGCAGCTATCAATTCAGATTTTCTAGGATGGGATTGAAATGGATTTATTTAAAGCAGATTTTTCAGGTAGGAATTCCGGCCGGAATCCAAAGTACGGTGATCAATTTTTCGAATGTCCTTTTGCAATCCTCTGTAAATTCATTCGGTTCTGTGGCAATGGCTGGATATACTGCTGCCAACAATATTTTTGGATTTTTGTTTGCATCCGTAAATTCCATCACACAGGCCTGTATGAGCTTTACCAGTCAGAATTACAGTGTTGGAAAGTGGAAACGAATGGATAAAATTCTTCGAAACTGTATCCTTTTGTCGGTAGCAGTCTCAATTGTTATGGGGAGGCGGATCCTATCTGATGGGGCCGCAGCTTTTGCGGGTTTACACATCGGATGCAGCAGTAATACAATGCGGCATGGAGATTCTCCTGTATACGACAGTGACTTATTTTATGTGCGGACTGATGGATCTGTTTCCGGGAGCACTGCGCGGCATGGGATTTTCAGCAGTTCCAATGCTCCTGTCTGTAATCGGAACAGTAGGAACCAGGATTGTCTGGATATTTTGGGTATTCCCAAAACATCGTTCTTTAGATGTACTTTTTATTTCCTACCCTGCATCATGGTTTCTTACCATTGTATTACAAGTAATCTGCTACTGTTTTGTGCGGAGAAAGCTCAAAAAAGCCATCGTGACGGCTAAAATCTGAGAATTCTTATTCCGCTGAAAAGTCATCGTGATTGAATTTGAAGGAGAAAAGAAATGTCAAGTATATATGACAGAACCGATATTTATGATTTGTTAGAAGATCAAACCCATTGGAGTGCCTATAAAAAACATTGGAAAACGTTGTTACAAGGAAAGAATGTTCATTCTTTTTTAGACGTTAGTATTGGATCAGGAAGTGTAACGTTGCCGTTATGTGAGTTGGGTGTTCAACTTGCAGGTTCCGATTTGAGCGAAGAAATGATAAGAAAATGCAAAGAAAAAGCTTCTGCGGCAGGATATGAGATTGAATTAAAGAGTTGTGATTTTAGGAAGCTTTCTTGCTGGGAAGGCAAACAATTTGACTGTGTTGCCAGTACGGGAAATTCATTGCCGCATGTAAATAATGATGATGTACTTACAGCTTTAGAGCAAATGAATTCGTTGGTAAAAAAAGGCGGATATTTATATCTGGATACTAGAAATTGGGAAAAATTTTGAATGAAAAAAGAAGATTCTATCTGTATAATCCCGTTTTTGCAAAGAAATGCAGAGTCAATTTGGTTCAAGTCTGGGATTATAGTTCTGAAGACACTATAACTTTTAATCTTTTATATACATTTGAAAAAGAGAATCAAATAGTTCAAAGAGAAATATTTGAAGAAAAATATTATCCAATCAAGAAAGAGATGATTCTAAGTAAACTGAAGATGATGGGTTATACGAATATTTCTGTGTATTGTTTCCCATCATATTTCAAAATGCCAGAATTCGAACTGGTTGACTGGTACTGTATTGCAAAAGAGTAAAAGGTGACGTGGAATTAAACAACGCTATTCGAAAAGCAAGAGAAAACAATATCGAAGTATTATGTCTGATTCCCAAAAATAAAATAAACAAATTCCAGAGTCTGACAAGAATCTCCTATACAGATGTAACCGACTTCAATAATTATATGCCCTATGATTCTGCCATAACACCTTTTGGAAGCGTGTATGTTCCAACCGCTAAAAGTACACATGCATCTAATTGCGGAAAAGAGAATTATACCTATAGCTGTTGGGGCGGAATGAGTTCCATCGTACCTTATGTTGCAGGTATGTACGCTCTGGCATGTCAGGCAGATGATTCGATCACTTTCGATGAATTTTACAAGCTGGCCAGTGAAACAGCCTATCGTTCAGAGTATACTTTTGCAACGTACGGAATGCAGGAGTATCGGATCATCAATCCTGGCGGAATCATAGAAGAACTGACTGAGAATGATGAGAAAAGTTAGGTATAGGCTTTTGTGCGGATCTTTGTTACAATATAATCAACAGAGAAGGGGTGTGAATAACATGGGTGAAGAAAAGAAACGCCTTCCGGTAGGATTGGAAAATTTTGAGCGATTATAAAAGATAACTATTATTATGTAGATAAAACAGGATTGATTTCTGAACTGATCCGTAATGGTGGAATGGTAAATCTCTTTACCAGACCAAGGCGCTTTGGAAAAACTTTAAATATGAGTATGCTGGAGTACTTTTTTTCCATAGAGGGAGATAAAAGTATTTTTGATGGTTTGGAAATTTTAAAAGATCAGAAGCTGTGCGACGAATATATGGGAAAATATCCTGTGATCTCTGTTTCCCTGAAAGGAATCAATGCAGCTGCTTATGAGGGCGCTTTTGATTTTGCTGTGCAGATTATGCAGAGAGCGGCAGAAGCGTTTCAGTTTCTTTGCGATAGTGAATGCTTGAGCGAACATGATAAAGAGGCTTACAAAAAGCTTTTGGACAGTAACATGAGTGAGGCTGTTTTTTGCAGCGGACTAAGAAGGCTGTCGGAATTGCTGGCGAAGCATTACGGCACAAAAGTGATCCTGCTGATTGATGAATATGACGTTCCGTTGGCAAAAGCCTTTGCAAATGGATACTATGACCAGATGGTATTTCTGATCCGCAATCTGTTGGAACAGGCGTTAAAAACAAATAGCAGTCTGAAGCTTGCAGTGCTGACCGGATGTATGCGTATCTCGAAAGAAAGTATCTTTACAGGACTTAATAATTTTACAACCTTTACGATCGCAGATGTCGATTTTGATGAATATTTTGGATTTACAGATCAGGAGGTACGTGACCTTTTAACGTATTATGAATGTGCGGATAAGTATGAAAGTATCAAAGAATGGTATGATGGATACCGCTTTGGAAACGTGGACGTATATTGTCCATGGGATGTAGTTTCCTATCTTCGAAGTCTGCGTACAAACAGAGAAGCAATTCCTCAGAATTACTGGATCAATACAAGTAGCAATGCAGAAGTGAAGGAATTTATCCGGCAGTCAAAAAATCTGACCACAAAGAGGGAGATTGAGCGTTTGATGGCCGGGGAGAGTATCACAAAAACCATTCATCCGGAACTGACTTATAAGGAAATGTATGAGTCCATTGAGAATATCTGGAGTGTACTGTTTGCAACCGGGTATTTAACGCAGTCCGGTCAGGTGGATGCGAGAAAGTTTAAGCTACGGATCCCAAATTTGGAAATTCGGGATATTTTTAAAACCCAGATTATGGAATATTTCAAAGAAAGTGTTGCAAAAGACGGGGATATGCTTGGCAGATTTTGTAAGGCACTGAAAAACGGAGAGGAAAAGAAGGTTGAAGATATTTTTGAAAGTTACCTGAAAAAGACCATCAGTATCCGGGACACCTTTGTAAGAAAGGAAATGAAAGAAAACTTTTATCATGGTATTCTGCTTGGAATTTTGGGTATCAAAGAAGAATGGGGAGTCTTTTCCAATCAGGAAACCGGAGAAGGCTACAGCGATATCCTGATAGAAACAGAGAACAGTGAAACTGCAATTTTGATCGAAGTGAAATATGCAGGTGACGGAAACCTGGATGTTGCCTGTGAAAGAGCTTTAAAGCAGGTAGAGGAAAGAAAGTATGATGAGGAACTTAGGGAAAACGGAGTGGACAAAATTTTGAAATATGGGATTGCGTGTTATATGAAACGGTGTAAGGTAAAACTGGCAGAGGAATCCTACATCGAAACATAATCAGATGACAGAAAAACGGAGCTGTGAGAATGCAGTTTCGTTTTTTTGGCATGGATAGGCGGGAATTGATGTGAACAGTAACGAGTTTATATTTGACATTCCTATATCTGAGAAAGATTTGCTTGAACTCCTTCCGCAAAAAGTATATAATATGGCGGGTTAACGTGCTGTTTCAGAATGTATTCTGCTGCTTCATATTATAGTATTGAATAATGTTATGCAGTGCTATGTATTTTATGCAAGACCATGAAAATGGTGTATAATTATGCATAGC
>ENA-OQIF01000369-OQIF01000369.1-human-gut-metagenome-genome-assembly--contig:-NODE-369-length-18834-cov-3.258566_pt1 | contig 18834 bp, 29 predicted proteins | sample MGYA00242574_ERZ504738 | MGnify/ENA primary metagenome ERZ504738 (study PRJEB26092, sample SAMD00036437) | human gut metagenome | host: Homo sapiens | study: EMG produced TPA metagenomics assembly of...
ATGAATCCGGCAAGGGGAATGGTATCTGGTAGGAACACCGTACTGCGGAGATCTGGAATATATACGGGCGAGAATACAGTAATAGATTAGTTAAGTGAGTAACGCAGAAGCAATCCGACTAGCGGGAGAAATAATGGTCTCCGCTCCGGTAGATGCAGAACAGACGTCCTCCGGACGTCTTCGCCCCCGGCAGGGCGCAAGGGTACTTTTGATAGGCGGTACGGCTGTCGAAAGTGCTTTTGCGTTACTTTTGACAAAAGTAACAAAACCGCCGTATCCGGCGAAGATTTCTTATAATCGCCATAGTTGGCGGAAATACAAATTATGTGCCATATCTGGCACGCTTTTTAGAAGGAGAGGTGAGGAGCATAATGATGAGAAGAACGATTAGCGGCATGATTGGAGCTGGATCGCTGGCTCATAACAGACGGGATTTTGTAGCTGAAAATGTAGACCCAGACAGAGTACACCTGAATATCTGTTACCAGAATGAAAATCTGAAAGAAGTATATAAAGAGTTGTTTGATGATTCTGTGGAACGGTACAATGTGGGAAAAAGAAAGGACCGGCAGATTACAAATTACTATGAAAAAATTCGTCAGGGAAAGCAGGAAAAGCTGTTCCATGAAGTGATTTTCCAGATTGGAAATCGAGAAGATATGGCTGTGGGAACGACAGAAGGAGACCTGGCGGTAAAAGTACTGGATGAGTATGTAAAGAATTTTCAGCAACGAAATCCAACACTTCATGTATTTAGCTGTTATCTGCACCAGGATGAAGCTACACCGCATCTGCATATTGATTTTGTTCCTTATGTAACTGGCTGGAAAGGGAAAGGAATGGATACCAGGGTTTCACTGAAGCAGGCATTAAAAAGCCTGGGATTTCAAGGCGGGAACAAACACGATACAGAGTTGAATCAGTGGATCAACCATGAAAAAGAAGTGCTTGCAGAGGTTGCACGACAGCATGGAATTGAATGGGAGCAGAAAGGGACACATGAGGAGCATCTTGATGTTTATAATTTTAAGAAGAAAGAGCGTAAAAAGGAAGTACAGACACTGGAACAGGAAAAAGAATATCTCACTGCTGAGAATGAAGGACTGATTGCACAGATTGCGGAGGTAAGAGCTGATATCCAGCTTTTAAAAGATGATGAGGAGCAGGCAGTTAAATATAAAGAGGAGGCTGAGAAGCGTGCGGAAAAAGCTGAGAAAGATCTGCACAGCCTGGAAGAACGCAGAGAACGGTTGCAGCCTGTTATGGATAATGTCAGTAAGGAAATAAAGGAATATGGGACAGTGAAAGCAATTCTACCGGAAGCTGGGACATTAGAACGTGCAACAACTTACCGGGATAAAAAGATAAAACCACTGTTTACCCAGATGAAAAATAAAATTGCTGCAATGGCAGCCCAGGTCAAAGAACTTACCAAAGAAGTAGAAAAATGGAAACACAAATATCAGGAAACAAAGCAGGCATATAACCGAGTGCAGAGACAGCTAGATACAGTATGTGAAGAAAAACAGCAGTTATCTGAGGAAAAGCAACAATTGCAGGGTGTTTCCGACAGATATGAGCGGGTAGTGCGTGTTCTTGGAGAAAATATTGTAGAAAATGCAGTACAACAGGATATACAGGAGCAGAAAGCATTAGAAGAAAAACGGCAAATGGAGCAAATGCCCAAAGGAAGTATTCACGAAAGATTGGCTTGGGGTGCCCGTAAAAGTGAAATGGAGAATCAACAGCGTAAGAAAAATAAACAAAAATAGAGGAATGGAGAGATAAGACGATGAAAAAGCACATTTATGATGAAAGCAATGGATTAAGCTACACATTGCATGGAGATTATTATCTGCCGGATTTGGCAATGAATGAGGAAGAACCGACATATGGTAAATACGGAATGTTGCGAAAACAGTTTCTGAAAATGCATAGACCGGCACGATATCAGTATTTATTGATGACGGGGGAACTAACAGCACATTTGAACCGAGTCGATCAGGAGACCAGAGAGCAGGTGGAAACCTTGGTAAAGCAGATGGTGGGAAAACAGGGTGTAAACGAAAACTTAAAGAGGCAGGATCAGATGAGGTGGGTTAGATTGATGAATAATATCAAAAGTTAGTGCAGAAGAAATTGTACTGAAAGAGATAATATATGTTTAAAACCATTATGGCTGTATCAAAAAAGATGCAGCCATAAATTTTATACTATTCGTCAGAGGAATCGAAAGAAGAATCTGAAAAGGTGCTGTCCCATATAGCTTCTTCAATAGCTTGAATACATTCGTCGGTATGTTTTTTGATATCTTGACCCTAGAAATGTATAACTGTATAACCCAGAAACAAGAGCTTTTTATCAGTTTCAAAATCACGGGAACGATTACGTTCAATTTTTTTAATCCAGTAATCTGGATTTTTACCTTTTTCAAGACGGAGTTTTAAGATTTCCCAGTCCTTTCCATGAAAAAATTCACTGTCGCAAAAAATAGCAATTTTGTATTTGGTCAGAACAATATCAGGAGAGCCGGGCAAGGCTTTATAATTTTTTCGATATCGGTATCCTTTGTGCCATAGAGCTTTTCTGAGTTGAAGTTCTATGGATGTGTCTTTGCTATGAATGCTACGCATATTTTTAGAGACAGTTTCAGAATCACGAGACATAAACGGGTCACCACCTTTGGGAATATTAATTATTCTAACAAGTTAAAGGAAAAGATACAAGTACCATTGGCTGTTGGACATGAATTATTTGATTGACGGTATAAAGGCTATGATTTATACTTGTAAAGTAAGAGTTGATTAAATGACGAGGTACCCGAAATGACGATTTCTGAACAAATCAAGGTACTGTGTGTGCGGTCAGATATTAGCGTAGCTGAGCTTGCACGGCGAATAGGGACAACACCACAGAATTTTAATGGAAAAATGAAAAGGGAGAGTTTTACCATAGCTGAATTAGAAGATATAGCAGGTGCGGTAAACAGTTCTTTTGAAAGAAAATTCGTATTAAAAAACGGAGAGAAAGTTTAATGCATAAAAATATAAAACAAAATAATTATAGTAGATATGCTGCCAATAGAGATGTTATTTCTTTATTTTCTGGAGCAATGGGATTAGACATTGGATTGGGAAAAGCAGGTTTAAATGTGGCAATTGGACAGGATTTTGATGCAGCCTGTGTAAAAACTATGCAGGCCAATGGCCATAGAGTATTGGGCGGAGATATTAGGGAAATACAGCCCCAGCAATTATTAGATATGACAGGCTTATCTGTAGGAGAGCCATTTTTGATTTGCGGAGGACCGCCGTGCCAGCCTTTTTCTACAGCAGGAAAAAGATTGGGTATAAATGATCCGAGAGGCAGTTTGTTTATGGATTTCATTCGTATGATTGATTATATACGGCCTCGCTTTTTCGTGATGGAAAATGTAAAAGGAATTATGTCGTCGCCATTGAAACATGTGCCTTTGTCTGAAAGAGATGAAAGCGATCCTGATCAGAAATTAGGAACAGTGCTTGATGTGATTTTAGCAGAATTTGATAAACTGGGATATAAAACTGTATATGGCGTACTTGATGCTGTAAATTATGGCGTTCCACAATTCAGAGAGAGGTTTGTGTTAATTGGTAGTCGGGATAATGAAGATATTTTCTTACCAATTCCTACACATTTTCAGATGCATCAAAGCAAGGAGTATCAGTGGCAGACAGTTAGAAGTGTGATTGAAGATTTGGAATCTGACCATGGAGAATGTGCAACGTTAAGTGAAGAAAGATTGAAATTCTTGAAAATGGTTCCGGAAGGTGGGAATTGGAGAGATTTACCAGAGAATATTATTCCTATTGCTATGGGAGGTGCATATAAATCCGGAGGTGGAAAAGTTGGATTTTATAGAAGGTTATCATATGATCAGCCTTCACCAACTGTAGTTACTTCTCCAGTACAGAAAGCAACAATGATGTGTCATCCTACACAAGATAGACCATTAAGCGTAAAAGAATATGCAAGAATTCAGCAATTTCCGGATGATTGGGTATTTACTGGAACGACAGCAGCAAAATATCGACAGATAGGGAATGCTGTTCCGGTGGGATTAGCAGAAGCTATTGGAAAGGCTGTGCTTTCTGTGGCTAATAAGACAGCTTTAGTTCAGACAAAACGTTTTAGAGGTACAAATGTACATAATAAGATTAGAAATGCAATAGAATTGGGAGGAAATTTATATGCCGTTAAATAATGCATATGATGAACAGGCTGTAATCCAGGCGATTGCTTCTGCCTTAGAAACATTTTATGGAACACTAATTGAGAAGATAGATGGATTAAACATACAGAAGGTAATGAAACGTAAAAATCCGTATTTATACCGTGCAAAGGCTATGCAGAGTGCAACTGAAATTGTAGATTCGGTTCTTACTGCATTTGTAAGTTCCAGTGAAGAAACTATTTTTGGTAATTGCTTTTTTGAACCGATTGCTATTGCTGCAAGTGGTGGAAATAAAGCCCTGGCAGAAGGTATTGATATTATGATCCAGAACAATGAAACAAATACAATTTCTGCAATAGCTGTTAAAAGTGGGCCGTCCGTATTTAATGCAGACAGTAAGAAACGACAGGAACAGAATTTTACAGCTGCTTCTAAGTTGGCACAGCAAGCAAAGGCAAGGTATGAAGCGTATATCGGTTATTGTTATGGGAAAAAGAAAGAATCTGGTAGAGGAAAGCCCAAAATGTATCAGGAATTGGCTGGAAAACGATTCTGGGCAGAATTAACAGGAGACGAGGACTTTTACATAAAGATTATCGGATACATGGGAACTATGCCGGAGAAATATGTGGCTGATTATAAAGAAAGTTATAACAGAGCAGCTAATAGACTTGTTAGGGAGTTTTCTAATAGTTTCTGCAGAGAAGATGGAAGTATTGACTGGGAAAAGCTGGTAGAATTTAATTCGGGAGATTGAAAAACTAAACAAAATCAAAGGGGGATAGATGATGCAATTAAAGATAAAAATTGTAATAACATTGAAAATGGAGAATTTGATATTACTGAGGGGAGCTTAATATAAAATATGCGATTAATGGAACAGGAAAATCAACAATATCAAAAGCAATAGAGGCTTTTGTCACAAATGATCAAGAAAAAAGAATTTATTATTGCCATTCAAATATTATGGTGTGGAGGAAGAAAATTCACCAGAATTAATAGGGTATGATCAATTTAAAAAGGTTTCAGTTTTTAATGAGAAGTATATTGAAGACTATGTATATCAGCAAAATGAATTGATTAAGAATAGCTTTGAAATATTTGTAAAATCTCCGGATTATGATACACATATAAAAGAAATAGAAAAACTGTTGGAAAGTATAAATATTACTTTTCAAAATCATCCGGAATTGGAGGAATTGATAAAAGTTTTCCAACAATTCATCGATGGATTTGGAAAGGCAAAGAGTGGATATTCTGCAGCTGGTGCCATAGGAAAGGGAATTGGAAAAGGTAATAAACTTGATAATATTCCTGTTGGTTTGGAAGTTTATGAGCCATATTTGAAGAATAATGATAATGTCAAGTGGATTAAATGGCAATTAGAAGGAAAACATTATTTAGATATGGCAGAACAGTGTCCGTACTGTTCTGGATCTATAAAAGAAACCAAAGAAACAATCTTAAAAGTAAGTGAAGAGTATGATGCAAAAGCGGTAGAACAGTTAACTAAAATGTTAGAAGTTTTTAAAGAGCTGATGCCGTATTTTACAAATGAAACAGCAGTTAAGATGGAAGAAATAACAAAAAATGTGTCAGGAATCACAAATACACAAAAGAATTACTTATTGGAAATAAAAGCTCAAGCAGACAGTTTTATGCAACAGTTGTATGGATTGAAAAAAATGGGATTTCATTCATTAAAAAATGCTGAAAAAATAGCAGATGAGCTGAAAAAATATAAAATAGATTTATCATATTATTCGCATTTGAATTCAGAACTGTCGAATGAAAAAGTGGAGTTAATAAACAAAACCTTAGATGAGGTTTTGGAAAAAGCTGGCAAATTACAAGGAGAAATTGCACAACAGAAAAAACTTATTAAAAAGACTATTGAAATGTATAGTTCGGAAATAAATGAATTTCTATATTATGCAGGATATAAATATCAAGTTGCAATAGAGGAAGAAAATACAACAGATTATCATTTAGTATTAAAACATATTGAGGGAACTGATAATGTTCAAACAGTAAATGAACATTTAAGTTATGGGGAAAGGAATGCATTTGCATTAGTGCTATTCATGTATAGTGTTTTGAAAGAGAATCCGGATCTGGTTGTTTTAGATGATCCGATTTCTTCATTTGATGGAAATAAAAAATTCGCTATTATTAATATGCTTTTTATGGGAAAGCATAGTTTGAAAAATCGAACAGTATTGCTTTTGACCCATGAATTTAATACTGTTATTGATGCAATCTATAATATGCCGTATAATTTTAATCCAACCCCAACAGCTGCATTTTTAACAACGAAACAAGGTATATTGCAAGAAAAAGAAATTACAAAAGCAGATATAAAATCTTTTGGCGAGATTGCTCATGCAAATATATCATCGGATATGGATTCTCTTAATAAATTGGTATATTTGAGAAGATTATTGGAAATAGAAAATGCAAGTGGTTTAGCATGGCAATTATTATCCAATATTTTTCATAAAAGAGAAAAGCCAGAGTATCATTTCTCGAACGGAACACCGAACCGATTGATGACGCCAGAAGAAATACAGGATGCGACTAATGAAATCAAAACAAACTATATTTCAGATTTTGATTACGATACGGAATACCAAAAAACGCAAGATATAACGGTATTGAAAGAATTATATCAAAATAGTGGAAGTAATTATGAAAAATTGCAAATATATCGTATCATGTTTAATGAAAATAGTTCCAACAGTGTGATTAAAAAATTTGTGAATGAAGCGTTTCATATTGAAAATGATTATTTATTCCAGTTGAATCCATGTGAATACGATACTGTACCCCAATATATCATTGATGAATGTGATAAAGATATTTTGGAAATTTGTCCGCAAGGCTAACGTGAGTGGCTTAGTTGGGTTAACCTGGCTGCAGGTAATAAAAGACAATTACTTTTAAAATATGATAAATTCAAAAATGAACTAAAGTGGAAGGAAATGTAAATGGATAAATTAGTATCAAAGATTGCTGCTTTAGGAATACCAGGTCTAGTATTGGTAACAGCTATTGGCGCAACTGGACTTGCTGGAGGGGCAGCAATTACAACAGCATTGGCAGCTTTAGGGCCAGGAGGAATATTAGGTGGAATAGCTACATTAGGTATAATTGGTCTTATTTCAGAAGGCATAGCTCAATATGGAGTGGATGCTATATTTTCTGCTGTTATAAAAGAATTATATCGAAAAGGCGAAACAAAGGAAGAAATATTGCGGAAGATAAAAAATATCCTATTTCCAAAGAATTAAAACGAAAATTAAAAGAAAATATAGAAAAAGTATAAAAGGGTCGCTAACCCTAATGCATAAAATAAAAGCTGTAAAAATCTACGTTGAATTTTACAGCTTTTTGTGTATAATAGAAGTAGCAGAAACAATTTAAAATCAAAGGAAGGAGCTGAAAGAATATGGCAAATATTTTACCAGTATCTGATTTGAGAAATTATAATGAAGTCCTGAAGAACTGTCATAAAGGAGAACCAGTATATCTGACTAAGAATGGCAGAGGACGTTTCGTTGTCATGGATATTGAAGATTATGAGCGTGACCGTGCAGAGAAAAAGCTTCTCTTGAAGCTGCAGGAAGCTGAAGAAGCAGTGAAAGACGGAGAAGGCTGGCTGGATCTGGATGAATTAAAAGCACTTGTGGGGGAATAAGATGTTAAAACTGCGGATCAATCCGATTGTTGCAAAGGATTTGAAGAACATCCGGGATTACATTGCTGAGGATAATGAAGAATATGCGGCAAAGACAATAAAGGAAATTTACGGTAAATTTGAAAACCTTCAGATGTTTCCTGGAATGGGGTCGGATCTCTCCAAACGGGTCAGCTTTCGGACAGATTATAAATATGCGATATGGGAAGATTATGTTATTATCTACAAGATCGGTAACGAATATGTAGAGATTTATCGTGTAGTTAACCGATATCAGGATATCACGAGAATCTTTGATTGATAACAGAGATGTGATAACAAATTGATAACACCGTTCAGTACAGTCTGTGGACTTTGGACAGTGGAACACATATAAAACCAGATAGAACCATAATCCCTATACAAAAGTGTATAGTGATAAGATTTTATTTGCGAGTTTGAGTAGCGGACTAAATTGCGAAAAAGCCCATAAATAAAGGCTTTGCGGGCTGTTTGGATGTTCCGGTGGAGTGCAAATGGAGTTAAAAATATTTTTTCTTTGTTTTCTTTCCGGAGTTATCTGAAATTTTCGCAAAAAGTAACTATGCTCAGAAAATATAATTAGTGTGAATATGAAGAACAGTTTGTTTTGATGGAAATATTTTCCGTCAGGGCAGACTGTTTTTTTATACCCTTTTTCAATGATATTAACTCCATGGTTCAGCGATAACACATATGGAAACTGTAAAATTAAAATAATTTGCTAAATTTCGGAAAATGATGTCCGATTTTACATCTGCCAGTACAGAGTATATGAAGAGATAAATATTCAAAATACAGGAGGTACTGATTATGCAGAACAAATTATTTTTAAAGGCAGCCGATATATGTGAACTTCTGGAGGTAAAACAGACATCGGCTTATGAGATCATTGGCAATCTGAATAAGGAGCTGGAAGAACAGGGATATTTGACGCTTAGAGGAAAAGTTCCGACAAAGTATTTTGTGAAGCGTTTCTATGGAGTAGAAGATACTTGTGAGATTCCACAGGAAGAGGGAAAGGAATGGTTTCATGCGTAAGAGAAAAATGTATTTATCAGTAGAAGACATTGCAGAACTCTTTGGATTATCAGTTTCGTTTGCTTACCGGGTGGTGGAAAGAATGAATGCCGATCTGGAAAGCAAGAACTATTATGTTATTCTCGGACGGGTGCCAACCCGCTATGTAGAGGACAAGATCTATGGTCTGGAACATGTTGAGCAATATTTGAAGGAGGATAAAGCGATATGAGTATAGTGCAGGAAAAAATGTATATGGATGTGGATGATGTGTGTGCAATTCTTGGTGTTTCTAAAGCGTATGCCTACAATTTGATGCGAGAGTACAACAAGGAGTTGAAAGCAAAAGGCTATATTGTAGTAGCTGGAAAAATCTCTACCAAATTTTTGGCAGAAAAGATTTACGGAATGAAGGTTGAGGATTAACAATGGGTGTTTACAAAGAAGGAAAGAACTGGAAAGTACAGGTCTATTATAAAGACTGGCAAGGTAACCAAAAGAGAAAACAAAAACGTGGATTCCGGACCAAAGGCGAGGCAAAAGAGTGGGAGCGAGACTTTCTTCAGCAACAGAGCCAGGGTGTAGATATCGAATTCGGGAACTTTCTGGAAATCTACTATAAGGATATGGATGTCAGACTTCGTGAACACACCATGTATACAAAGCGTTACATCATTGACTTGAAGATCAGACCATATTTTGAGAAAAAGATTCTTAGTGAGATTACGGTGGCAGATGTACGTGCATGGCAAAATGAGTTGTTGATGTATAAGTGGATTAGATTATAATGATAGTAAAACAGCATGGCGGCGTCCTCCCGTGGGCCGCCATGCCTTTAACTGCTGGGAATGACAGAAAGAAAGCAGCGGCCTTGATTTCTCAAAACCGCCACCAGTGAATATAAATTAAGCGTGAAAATGGGTCTGCCCAGCAGCGGTTTTTTTCTTTTCTGCCGCTGGGCAGATGTTTTTTCTTTAGATACATGATAAGAGGAATTTTTGAAGATTCCATAAAGATTTGAAAAATGGACGGACATAAAAACGTCCATTACACTATCGGAAAATCAGCAAGGAAGTTTCATAGTAACCTTTTGCGCCGCCGGTTTCTTTTGAATTTTCTAAAATAAGCTGACCATTATGTTGTTCCATAATCGAATTTGTAATATATAGACCCATACCAAAGTGTAACTTTGAATTGCGGCTTTGATCGCCCATATAGAACCGTTCCTGTGCGTGGCATAATGCCTCTTTAGAAAACCCCGTTCCCTCGTCTGTGACTGAAATTTCCACGAAACCGTTGTTACTCTGAACATCCACATAAAGCGTTCCGCCTTGCGGGGAGTAGTCCAGCCCATTACTGATAACATTCATAATAGCACGTTCTATCAGCACCCTATCAAATTTCAGCATTTGAGGGAGTGAAACAGTATTCATTTGCAGCCGGATTTCTTTTGTTCGGCATAGTGATTCCATATAACCGAACAAGTGCTGCATGAACGCTGGCAAGTCTATACTTTCAATATGGAGCTGATAACCAACCGCCGCCCGTGATATATCAATCAGGGTTTGAATATATGACTGCATCTGGCCGGAGCTTTCCACGACGTAACCAGCGTATAATCGTTGCTCATCATCAAGATTTGTTTCTGTGAGTAAATCAGCATTTCCTTGAATAACCGTCAGAGGCGTTTTCAAATCATGGGCAAGTGCGGCGATTTGCTCTTTCTGTGTCTGTTCGGTTTTCCATTGCCGTTCTAACGAAATTTTCAGATTATCTTTCATATCTGAAAAAGATGCAAGGACATCTTCAAACTCTTTGATTTTGGCGTGTCCTACTTCAAAATCAAGGTTTTGCTTTGAAACCTCCGCAGTTGCTTCAAAAAGCGGGGTCAGTTGTGTACGCAGGTTCTTAGCAAATCTGGCGGTCAGTATGATAATGACCAGCAGCGAATTTACAGCCATCAGGATAAACGCAAGCGTGTCAGGAGATGGAAAATATTCCGGTAGCCATGACACTGTAAATTGAGAACCAATATAATACCTTAAAACGCAAAATTCGTTTTCCCGGACAACAAGTGCAAACTGCTTCCCCGTAGCATATTCAATATATTCTCCCTTTGCGTACAGCAGGGCAATTCTTTTTCATCATCGTCCATATTGCTGTAAAGCTCATTAAAGTTCTTGTCCAGAATTAAGTAGCTGCATCCCTGTGGAATCACAACCTTTGTAATATCCGGGGCAATCGTCAGCGTTGGAATGATCTCTTTTACCTGCAATTCACTTAGATTTGCTCTTGTAGCTAATCCAGCATTTATAGCAAGTCCCTCCAAACCAAAAAGGGGACAATAATTGCCGCTACCAGCATGACAATGAGGGAGATAGCAAACTGGCGAAACAATATTTTCAATGTAGGTTTCTTTTTCACTCCCATTTATATCCTATCCCCCATACGGTGCTGATCGGACTTATTTTGAAATGCTCCAATTTCGCACGAATATTTTTTATATGCGTTGAGATCGTAGAGTTATCGCCTATTCCATCAAACCCGAAAACGGCTTCATAGATTTGTTCTTTTGTAAAAACCTGTCCCCGGTTTTTCGCAAGGTATTCACAGATTGAATACTCGCTTTTGGTAAGGGGAACCGGCTGTTCTGAAACATACAGTACCTTTGCGGAAAGGTCAAATCTTATATCAGGCTCAAATGAAAGTGTGCTGTGATGCTCCCTTTTTTCTCTGCGTAAATGTGCCGCGACACGGGCGCGAAGCTCCTGAATACGAAAAGGTTTCGTAATATAATCATCCGCACCGATGCCCAATCCAAACAATATATCTTCCTCTAATGTCTTTGCGGTCAGAAAGAGAATCGGGCAGTCTACCATATTCCTGATCTGTTTGCAAAACTCAAACCCGTCTGTGCCAGGCATCATCACATCCAAAAGAATGAGGTCATAGAAATGCAGCTTTTTGATGTCTACATCATCCGCATTTTGACAGACTGTTATCAAATATCCATCTTTCCCCAAACTGTTCTTAATCAATTCCAAGATAGAAAACTTCATCGTCAATTACAAGTAAGTGGGTCAAAAAAATCACCTCCCGCCCCATTATACCACATTGTCGAGGTTACTCATCATTATTTTTAATGTCAGCTTTCCGATATTCATTGTTGATATTTACAGCTACGGCATTGCTTATATCCACATCCACAATACTGTAAACGTAGCCGAAACTGAAATCTTCCCCCGCCACATTTTTGAAGCGTTTCGATACCTGCCCGATTTCTTCTTGCAGTTCTGACATTTCAAGACATTCATCCGTTATGGTATATGTCAGGCCGTTATATGAAATTTCATCATAGTTTGCGGTGTTCAGCTCATAATACGGCAGAGATTCATTTAACGCCTTATTTTTATCGGCGGTATCGCGGAGCGCACCGCAGGCCGATAAGCATATAAGACTTACAAGCACAATTACCACGGCAAACAGGCACTTTTTATTCACTGTTTTTACCTCCCTCCCAACCATGAAACCAAACCAAACTGGCAATCAGCAGACAAACAGTGCAGCATACAGAAATAATCATACCGCTGAGAAAATCGGTTTTTACCTGTGCATACAGTTGGGGGCTATCCCATGCAAGCACAGTGTAATCCATAGCACGAACGCCCCAGGCCCAGGGAATATATTTCCATGTAGCGTCACCAAGCCCTGTTATCATAAGGGCAGCTATTAAACTCCCTGCAATTCCCAATCCCATAGATGCACCTTTTCCGAAGCTCATTCCCACAAACAAATGAATCAGGTAAATGGGAAGCATGGTAATCAACAATAGAATCCCTGCTTTCAGGTAAAGGCTTGCCGGAGCATCCCTATATAGTGCAGCGAATGTTCCTAACGCTAAAAATGTTGCGCCAAAAGCACAGATCATCAGAAAACCAAGTTTACCAATATACGTTGCCATGCGAGATGGGATTGTTCCCACAAAAGCTGATAATGCCCGGCCTGATTTTCGATCTGAACAACCAGGCCCACAATAATGCCGATCAGAAACGGGAACGCAACGGCCAGCACTTCCAGATAGGCACTGATTTTGGTTGCCAGTTCCCATCTGGATATATGATAGTAACCCGCAAAAATCGCCGCACATATAATCGGAATCATGCTGTGCATATAGAGCAAAATGCTATGTTTACACTTCTGATATTCTGCTTTCCAGCAGCGAACCACAGATACCATAGTTACCCCACCTCCTTTTTCTCAAACCATCTTGCAGTTAAAAATGACAGCGCCGCAAACCAGGCCAGCGAAATGACCAATACAAGTATAATCATCCAAAATGCCATTGCCGTACTCTGATCTGCAACCGGCTCACCATTAGGCAAAATACCTAACACGGAAATCATAAGATGCGGCACCCAGCTATACGGGCAGATCATCCACAAAGAGGTTGTAGCCGTGAAAATCCCTAAAACGCTTCCAAGTCCGGCATTAAGAATAACCGTGACAAAGATACCAACTTTTTTTGATAACCATAAGCACAGCGGAACTTCCCATAGGTTTGCAATGACAATACAAGCTGTTCCGGCCGCAGCCTGCCAAATTCCGATTGTCAGGGGAATTTCGTTGATAACTAATATTGCAAAACCGCCCAACAGATTTAGCGCCAGGAAAATGAAATTCCCCACACAGGAGTAAATACCGGCCATTCCAATTTTTGCTTTCCAGACTTTGTTCTGCGAAACAGGCAATGAAGCAACGGCACGATATTTTAGTTTGCCATTATCCCGCTGTTCAATCAAGGCACAGGTGAGCGTAAGGAATCCAGGATAAAGCAGGATATACCACCAATTATAAGAATTGAGCTGGAACCAAAGAGGGGCAAAAAAGTTCATAAGCGCAGTTACAAACGGGGCCAGAACGATCAGCGTTTTTGTGAAAGTTCTCTTATGCTTTAGGTTCTCTGCCTGAATATATGCCATCTCCATTTAATATCCCTCCTTACCATTTCTGCGAATAACATCCATAAAGAGTTGTTCCAAATCTTCACCGGCGCGAAGCTCTCCCTCATATCCAAGGACGCCGCCAGCAATGATACCCACATGATCTGCAATCTGCTGGACTTCTGACAGAATATGGCTGGACAAAATAACTGTAATCCCTTTGCAGGGAAAAGAGCGAATTAACTCTCGAAGTTCCTCAATCCCTAAAGGGTCAAGGCCGTTAGTCGGTTCATCCAGAATCAAAAGCTGGGGACTGTTCAGCAATGCAATAGCAATACCAAGCCGCTGCTTCATACCAAGAGAAAACTGCCCGGCCCGTTTCTTGCCGGTATTCGTGAGCTGGACAATTTGCAATACCTCGTTAATTCGTGCATCGTCCAGGCCGAGCAATGTAGTTCTGACTTTGAGATTTTCGTATGCAGTCAGATTTTCGTAAAGCGGGGGCATCTCAATCAAAGCACCGATATGCTCCAGATCATTCCGCTTCCACGGGTGGCCGTCAAACTCGATGCTTCCCGATGTGGGGCGCAAAATGCCGGTGAGCATTTTTAAGATCGTGGATTTGCCAGCCCCATTCGGCCCCAGCAGACCATAAAACCGAGTTGCGCCGGATGTTCAGTGACATATTGTTTACCGCCATTTGCCCCTTGAAATTTTTGCAGAGGTCAGTCGTTTTCAAAATCATATCCATATAATCAAGTCCTTTCTTTGATTTTACGGATAGCATACCGGGCAATTTTGAAGATTTCATAAAGATTCCCGAAAACAGAATATGAACAATACACCGTAACCGTGGAGCATATCGCAACAAAGCACCAACCTACGCATTTAGGGCCTTAAAAAGCCCTACCGGAATTGAGCGGTCTGGTGTAAAGCGGATACGACTTCATGATCTCCGCCATTCCCATGCCAGAAACAGAAGAGTTTTTCTACCGACTGGGATTAAAAGATGGACTGAATCTGAAAAATACGGTAAAATTAGTATTAGAAATGATATCGTGAAATCGGAATTTATTAAGGAGGATATGGATGAAACTGTTTTTATGTTCGCACTTTTCAAGTGTAGGAAGTTTGATAAAAGAAGAAATTGATAACAAGAAAGTCGCATTTATTCCAACAGCTTCGCTGCGTGAAGGCTACACCGGTTATGTCGGCTCGGCTCGAAAGCTATTCAATAAACTGGGAGCAGCCGTAACTGAAATTGATATTTCAACGGAGGCTTATTCAACGATACAGTCTGTTTTTGAAGATGCGGATGTGATATATTTTACCGGCGGAAATTCTTTCTTTCTTATGGACCAGCTCCGTAAAACGGGAACTGATGGGCTGCTGAAAAAGGAATTGGCAAATGGAAAATTGATGATCGGCGAGTCGGCAGGCGCAATTATATGCGCTCCAAGCATCCAATATATCGAGCAAATGGATGAAAAGCCGGAGGACTACTCACAAGAAGATGATGCAGGGCTTGATTTGATTGATTTCTATGTTCTTCCGCATTATCTTACAGCACCATTTAAGAAAGTTACCGAGAAAATAATGACTGAGTTTTCGGATTTGAATCTATGCCCAATTAACAACCGTCAGGGAATTGTAATTGATGGTGAAGGTTCAAAGGTTATTTGCAAAGACTAATTTGAAAATTCCAGTTTGCATATTTCTTAAAAAGATGTATGATATAAAAAAGCTCAGGAGGTTCAAATGAAATCACATAAATACTGGTCCATCGGTGCGCTGGTTTCCATGATCGGAACTTGCTACACCGGCTATAAGGATATGAAATCAGCACATAAATATTTTGCATTCAGTTCACTGATCTGCATGGCTATGGCCATTTACTCAGGTCATAAAATGATTTCTGGCAAATCCAGAAAAAAGAAAGAAGCTGCAGCTGAAGAATCTGCAGAATAATAAGAGGAATAGGGGAGTATTCCATTATATATAAGCCTGATGGAAAGGGGAGATTCCATCAGGCTCTTTCAAATCTACTCTTCCGTTTCTGGAAAAGATGGCTTATATCGTTTGTTTGCAGACTGTGGCACTACGATTTCAAAAAAATAATATCCCATATACCGAAGAGCTGCTTTTTTCTTCCGATAAAAACTTGCCCGGCTCATCCCCAGTTCAAGCATAATTTCCATGTCCGTCATTTTTCTGTGCCTGCAGAAGCAGCCATAAAGCACATCATAATATTCGCTTCCAACATTCGGGGTGAAATATTTTACCAGTGTCATTGCCCGATTGACCATATCACAAAGTCCATAGATTAGAATGATATTATTTACTTCTTTTTTCAGTTTTCCTAAATTCATGCGGTAATCGTAAGCATCCATATACTGAAGAGCATAGGCCATATTCTCATTGATCTTTTCCTGACACTCCTGCTCTAATTCATCCAGAACCATCTGATTTTCCAAAAATCAAATCCTGATAATTGTTCATCAGTGCTTTCATCTTTTCATAGTACAGATCCATTCTCTCTTCTGTATGTCGTGCTGCATTTAGCGTAATTTCCTTAAACGATCTAATCGCATAATCTCTCTCTGTCATTATCAAAATCTCCTTTTTTCGTATTGAATCGTCTTTCTCTGACGTTCTACACTCCCATCCCTGTGATTTTTGACGGAAGCTCAATAAGAATTATTCTTGAGCAGAGCCACATCTGCATGGACAATATAGTGGGTATATTGTTTCATGGACATAGATGTAATGCCCTTATATGTCAATCTGAAAAGAGCAAAAGGGAAAGGTCAGCTCTTTTGCAGATCCTATTTTCTTTCTTAAATCTTTACGCACTCTTGCGCTCCATAAACCACTTATCAAATTCATAATATAAATGGCATTCCTTACCATCTACCATTACAGTATACATAATTCCTGTACCACCCGCTTTCCGGCTGGCACAACGTTCTTTCGATTTTACTTTATCAATTAAATATTTAGTTCCATCTTCCCAAATAAATTCTATTGGCATCATTGCGCCTTCTGTGCTGAATTTTACAATGACTTCTACATAAACTTTGTTATCATTCAAAGCACTTACCTCCCATTGAAATATCCAACTGGATGAACGGTGTGGGATCCCTGTGCATCCAGGCTGGATAATATTTTATCCTGATACATAAATGCTCTCTGGACACTGTGATATCCAAACCGTCGCCTGATATCATCTACTGCCCTGTCTAACTTCTCCTGTTTTTCCCGGCGCTGCTCATTCATAAATAAATCTAACTGCACCGGAACCTGTCCCATAACCAGATCATCTGCACGGATTCCAAGACTTCTGATCGGGCAAGGCCAATGATAATTCTCTCTAAAAAGCTGGTATGCTGCACTCATTATCTCATCTGTAATGTCTGTCGGCTCCTGCAGCTTTCTCTGCCTGGAGAAATGAAATAATCCATTATCACGAATCGAAATTGACACTACATTACATTTAAAACCATGTTTCCGCAGTCTGGCTGCAACACTTTCTGCCAATGCCATCAGAATAATCTGTACATCCTGATCATTTTCCAGATCTCTGGGTGTCGTTGTACTGTTGCCAATAGACTTTATCGGTGCCTGATATCCTTCTGCTGAAACTGGCGAATCATCCCAGCCATTCGCAAATGAATAAATGACAAGTCCCATTTTCCCAAGCTGCCGTTCCAGAAAACTTGGATCTGTTCTTGCCAGTTCTCCGATTGTGCGAATACCATATTTCTGTAAAGTTCTATTCGTTGATCTTCCCACATATAGAAGATCTGACACTGGGAGTTTCCAAATCAAATCCTGATAATTTGCTTTATTAAATTCGGTTATTGCATCCGGTTTCTTATAGTCGCTTCCGAGCTTAGCAAAAATTTTATTCCATGAGATTCCAACACTTACAGTTATTCCCAATTCTTTTTTACTCGTCTGCTTATCTCTTCCGCAATCATTTTTCCGTTACCTTTCAGTGAAAAACTTTCAGTAACATCAAGCCACGCTTCGTCGCAGCCATAGGGTTCAATCTGATTCGTATACTCTGAATAGATTTCACGGAGCATAGATGAAAACTTCAAGTATAAATCCATTCTGGGTGGTACAAATATCAGATCTGGGCATACCTGTTTTGCCTGCCACAATGCCATGCCCGTCTTAACCCCGCTTCTCTTCGCAATATAATTCGCCGTCAATACAATTTCCATGCCTCGCTTCAGGATCTCCTCCTACAGCTAATGGCTTACCAGCATATTCTGGATGATAAAGCATTTCCACACTAGCATAAAAACAATTGGCATCACTGTGCAATATTACTCTTTCCACATTTTCACCTTTCCTTTTTAGAACGTGTGTTCTTTTCTATATAGGCATTATATATCGCTTTTAAATCTTTGTAAAGTAGCAACTATGTCTATTTTTATAGATTTTAACGCTATTATTGTTGATTTTTTATCTGTTATGGGTTATAGTATATATAGGGAATAAATACCTGTATATGGAGGTGTATGATGATAAAGAAAGATTTTGGATCCATTGTCGCTAACAAAAGAAAAGAACGCAGACTGTCTCAACCACAACTGGCAGCTCTCCTGTGTGAAAGAGGATTAGATGTAAAAGCTCACTCCATCAGTAAATGGGAGAAAATGTAAACCTGCCAAATATTTTACAGTTTTTTGCCCTCTGTGAGATTCTTGAGATTTCCGATATAAACAGAACATTCCAGATTGGAACGGATGAGAAACTTTTCTCCAAATTAAATGACGAAGGACAAGCCAAAGCTCTTGACTACATGAACCTATTAGTGAAAAGCGGAGAATACGTTCGAGAAGAACCAATCATTTACCAATTTCCACGAAGAACTCTCAGTCTGTATGATCTCCCGGTTTCAGCTGGAACAGGACAATTCCTTGATTCCGACCGTT
>ENA-OQIF01000371-OQIF01000371.1-human-gut-metagenome-genome-assembly--contig:-NODE-371-length-18713-cov-4.807490_pt1 | contig 18713 bp, 25 predicted proteins | sample MGYA00242574_ERZ504738 | MGnify/ENA primary metagenome ERZ504738 (study PRJEB26092, sample SAMD00036437) | human gut metagenome | host: Homo sapiens | study: EMG produced TPA metagenomics assembly of...
ATAAATTTATTATAATATACCCTAAAATATATGGTATAATTTTCTAAACCGAAAGTCAATCATTCAGAAAAGGGAAACGACACTTTCTCGTAACCTGTGATGAGAAGAAGACCGTGGATTTAAAGACGTTGGGAAGACAGTTGGGCGCAGGAAATTTAAGCTTTGCTTCGGAAGACCGTTTAGAAAAATATCTAGGGTTAAAACAGGGAAGTATATCACCGTTTGGATTGATGAATGACACAGAACATGCAGTGGAATTTGGATGTGGATGCTATGAAGATTAAGTTATAGAACAGTGTGAATATAGCAAGTGAGGAGAATGGTATGAAGAAAAACATAAATATGAGAAAGATGAAATGGTTTGTGATAGGGGTTGTTATGCTATGTCTGCTTTCGGGAGTTTTATGGGTGTCTCTGTTACAAAGGACATTGCAAGAATATCAGGTTGAAGGGGCAGGAGTGATGGATGTTCTGGCAGTGAATGCACATATGAAAGATGCAGTCGTACTGGAAAGCGAGGAGGATTTTCAATCGGTTTTAGGGCGCTCTGAATGGAATCCAAAAGAGGCTTTGGAAGAGAGAGGATATAAATATTGCTCTAATGATGGAAATGGTTATTTGTTTGAAAATCAAAATGGAGAGACTGTGATGGTGATTGCAACAGATGTATGGTGTAAATTTTTTCGAGTTTACACTATAGATGAAAAGGTGTTTTAGAAAAAGGCCGGAAGCTTAGGTGCTTCCGGCTTTAGTTTACATCTATGACAGTCAGTTCGTCATTAAAATGGTCACTGTAATGCAGTTGATAATCGTCCGTAATAAAGACAGCCTGTACATCCGGCAGGCTGTTGATCAGTTCCATGCCTTTTTCTAATCCAAGTGCAAAGCAAGTTGTGCTCAGACCGTCACCGTCTACGGATTTGTCTGAAATAATCGTGACAGAGATTAAAGAATTATCGTAAGGATATCCGGTCTTTGGATTTAAAATATGATGATAAAAATTTCCATCTTTTTCAAAATAGCGTTCGTAGATACCAGAAGAAACGACAGATTTGTCGTTTATCTCTAAAGCTGCAATTGTCTCGCTGCGTTCGGCAAATGGTTTTTGAATGCCGATGTGAAATGGTGATCCATCAGGTTTTTCGCCGATGCAGAGTGTGTTACCGCCAAGGTCAATGATGGCGCTTTCAACCCCTTTAGAGATCAAAAACTCTTTTATCTGATCTGCGATATATCCTTTGGCAATTGCTCCGAAATCAAGTCCCGTGCCATCTTTTGCAAATCGGATCTGGTCTCCTTCCAGTGTAACATTTTCATAATTTACCAAAGGAAGCGCATTTTTTAAAGCGGCATCATCCGGAACGATTTTCTCATCTGAAACAAAATCCCACATAGAAGAGATCGGCTCGATGGTAATATCGAATCCGCCACCTGAAAGACGGGAATAATAAAGTCCTTTTGAGACTAAATCTGCAAAATCTGAGGATACCGTAAATGCCCCGTCATTTTGTGGCAAAGTCTTGTGATTCAGATTGTAAAGCTCGCTGCTTTCTTTAGTACGGCTGAAGATATTCTCGTATTTATCGCAGATTGCAAGTGCATCGTCCAACAGTGTCTCATCTTTTGAATCATAGATTTTTAAGGTGACGACAGTGTTGAGTTTAAATGCAGTTTTAGAAATTGGCTCCGTGCTGTCGGCTTGATCTGGATGGATAAGCACGAAGATAAGAATCAGGAAAAAAATGCAGGCAACACAAAAGGTCAGAATTCTTTTTTAGTCTGTTCCATAAATATAATAGTCCTCCTTGTCAGTGAGTTTATTATAAGCGTTTCAAAAAGAACTTGCAATGAAAAGTTCTTTTGAAATTTATATTGAAAAAGAGTATATGCTTGGATATACTGAAAAGAAAAAGGGGGCAGTGATTATGAGAGCAATGCATCCGGTAAAGGTGTTTTCAACAGACAATGCGATTAGTGCTGAGATGGCAGCAGGTCTGTTGCAGAAAGAGGAAATCCCGTGCTATATAAAGGATTTGGAGACGGGAGATTATCTGAGTATCTATATGGGATATTCTGTATTTGGAAAAGAGATTTATGTAGATGAAGAGGACTATGAACGGGCAAAAAGACTGCTGGATTCGGTCACCCCTGACAAATCCAATGTTGAGGAGGATTTAAAGGTAAAGAAAGTCAGGACGCCGAGAATCGCAGCGTGGTTTGCTTTGGTTATCATAGTGGTGCCGATTATTATTGCCTTGATTAATAGTGTGTGGAATTAAGTGGATGCAGGAGCGAAAGCTCCTGCATTTTTATGTGGTTTCGCAGCTATTTTATGTAGATATCTGCGAATATAGGTTGACAACTGTGTATTCTGTGCATATACTGTACATATATATATAAACAGTATATGCACAGGTATAAAAAAGGAGGAGTGGAGATGGAAGCATTACTACATGTGAATCATTTGGAAAAGAATCTGGATGAATTTGTGTTAAAAGATGTGAATCTGACGTTGCAGCCGGGATATATTATGGGATTGATTGGTGTGAATGGGACAGGAAAGACAACACTGATACAGACGATTTTAAATTTGTATAAGAAAGACGCGGGAGATGTTTATGTTAACGGCTATTCAATGGAGGAACAAGAGCGGGAAGCGAAGGATCAGATTGGATTTGTGCTTGATAAAAATGTGTTTGAGGAATCATTGAGTGTGTGGAAGAATGCAAAGCTTTTTGGAAAATTATATTCTAGATTTGATGAAGAAGTTTTTCGAGAATGCTGCGAACGATTTCAGGTGCCGCTGAATCAGAAGGTTGGAAAGCTGTCGACAGGATATCAGGTGCGGTTTCAGCTTGCATTTGCACTTTCTCATGATGCGAAACTTTTTATTCTGGATGAGCCTGCATCAGGATTGGACCCATTATTTCGAAAAGAATTGATGAGATATCTGCAGGAAATTGTGGAAGATGGAACGAGAAGCGTACTTATGTCCACGCATATCACAGAAGATTTGGATCGCATCGGAGATTATATATTGCTGATGAAAGATGGACGGATTGTATGGGACTTACAAATAGAAGAAGTGCGGGAGCGTTATCTGATCGTCTATGGTACAAAAGAAGAGATAGAACAGTTTCGGCAAGGAAAAGTGATCTACAGGTCTTTTGGAGAATACAAAAATTATGCATTTTATCAAAAAAGATATGAATATCGATTATGGCGGATATAGGACAAAGCAGCCTTCACTGGAAGAAGTGATGTACTGCCTGGAGAAGGGAGGATACGAAGATGTATAGAGTGATGATGATGGTGATGCTGAAAGATATGTGGAGATATATGAAGAAAGAGAAATTTGCTCTGCTTTGGTATATGCTAATAGTAGCCATTGCTTTTCAAAATATGGTGGTGCTTTTAGATATGGATGTAAGACAAATGATTAGTGCAGGTATACAGATGGAAGGTTTGAAAAAATGGATTTTATTCGGTGCAGTTTTTTCCTTGCATGTATTGGCGGGTTGATGCGTGGCATTCCACTTCGTATTTGTAAAGCAATGTATCTATGCCCGGCAGGAGAAAAAGAGAAGGAACGATATTTATTCGGAATGCTTGTTGTGAAAGTTGCCATCGGAATGATTTTTATTGGAGTATCCTTGAAATGGTTATTGGGAGTCGCATTTTGGGGCGGAGATATCATATTGACGGTTATAGTGTATGGACTTTGTTTTTTACGTTGCTAAATGTGAGTCTGACTTTTCGAATGGGTGATACCGGGGAGCGAAGAGTCGATGAAAATGGATATGTGATTCAGACAAAGACAGAGCTTGTCGTAAAAGTATACTGGACGTGTATACTTGTGGTACAGTGGGTCATTCTCTTTGCGGATACGGTTAGCTCAATGACTCCTCTGGTGAGAGGAATCATTTGGGGAGTTTGTTTTTTGATAAATCTGTTTTTTGTCGTGGCGTATGTGGGAGCCTTTTTGAAGGAGATCCTTTTATATGAAAATGTTTATTGTCAGAGACCAAAAAGAGACGATGTGCAGTATGATATTTGTTAATAACGAGAGGAGGAACAGACTTGGAAATTATCATACGGGAAAATGACAGTTTGCCAATTTATGAACAGATTGTGCGGGAAGTAAAAAAGGCGATTATTAAAAAAGAGATTATGCCGGGAGATATGATGCCTTCCATCCGAGCGCTTGCCAGAGAACTGGAGATTAGTGTTATCACAACAAAACGCGCATATGAGGAGCTTGAAAAAGAGCAGTTGATCTATTCGGTGGCGGGAAAAGGATTTTATGTAAAAGCGAGAAACAGAGAATTGCTGAAAGAAGATCAGATCCGCCAGATAGAAGAAAAGATGATGGATGTGGTGGAACAGGCAAAGGAGATGGGAGTGTCTCTTCGGGAGCTGAAAAAAATGTTGGAAATGTTTTATGTGGGAGGGCGATAGTATGTCTGGAGTATTACAATGTGAGCATGTGGCGCGGTCGTATCAGGGATTTGCATTAAAACCAATGTCATTTGAGATTGAAAAAGGATATCTGACAGGACTTGTGGGTGTAAATGGAGCGGGGAAATCTACGCTTTTGAATATTCTGGCAGGTATTGATGACAGGTATCAGGGAGAGGTCATCATTGCCGGAAAAAATCTGCGGACCGAATATGAGGAAGCAAAGCAGAAGGTGGCGCTGGTATCCGAGAAGCTTTCATATTTTATGGATAAGACACCTTTGGAAAATGGAGAATTGCTTGGGGTTTATTTTGAACGATGGAGTATGGAGGAGCTGTATCTTTGGCTGGATCGGCTGGAAATACCGAAAGGACAGCCGATTTATCAGTTTTCTAAAGGAATGTATATGAAATATCAACTCGCCTTTGCAATGTCTTATCAGCCGGAGTTTTTGCTGCTGGATGAGCCGACGGCAGGATTCGACCCGGTGTTTCGAAAGGATTTCACCGGAATCATACAGGATATCAGAGATCGGGAAATCGGTGTGCTGATGTCCACTCATATTATCAGTGATATTGATCAGATTGCAGACTATGTAATGCTTATTGATGATGGAGAGTTAAAGTTCTCCAAGACAAGAGAAGCGCTTGGAAATCATTCGATTCAGGAACTGATTGAACAATGTGGACATAAGAAAACGACAGTTCGGGATCTTTTGAGGAGGGAATGAGATGAGAGAAATGTATCGAAGAGAGAAGCGGAGAATACGGTTTGAAAGATGGAGTTGGCTTTCAGTTAGTTGGGGGCTGTATGCTATGACATTACTGGGGCAGGCACCGTCGCCGTACTCACCGGATTATAAGGAAATTCAGAATATGATATTAGATTTTGAGGCAGGAGCATTGATTTTTCTGGGGATCTTTCTGCTCTTATCTGTAAACGATACTCTCTTTTTTATACGAGAGCAGGGCAAGAAAGTTTATTTGTTAGAAAAATATGTAATTGTACCGATACATAAGAAGAAATTATATGAAGTGTGGGTGAGAATATTTTTGGAAACTATTCTTTATTATATAATCGGTGCAAGTTGCATTTACGCAATCATGACAATCGCAAATAACTGTATATTTTCTCCTGCGGTTCTTTGTTTCGGCGCTCTAAAGGTGCTTGGCGTTCTGATTATTCTGATGCTTTTCTTTATTGTGTTTTTGGATTTGTATCAGGAACACCAGCTTCGAAAAAAATAGAGGGACGGAATCTTTCGGAATTCTTAAGATTTTCATGGCGGGAAACTTAAACTTTCTAAGCTACAATACAATTAAATCAAATGAAGTAACGAAAGGATGAGTATTATGATCATGCAAAAGAAAGGATTTTTATTATTTTTATGTTCCCTGATTCCAGGAGCGGGAGAGTTATATATGGGATTCAAGAAACGCGGTGTCAGTATGATGGCAATCTTTTGGGGAATTGTCGCACTGGCATGTGTATCGGGATTAGAATGGTTTGCACTGGCGCTTCCGGTTGTCTGGGCATATAGTTTTTTCCAGGTACACAATTTGAAATCTTTGCCGGAAGAAGTGTTCTACTTGCAAAAAGATGAATATGCATTTCACTTTGGCTATGTCTTGGAACACAAACGAGAAATGCTGAAAAAGTATCGGGTAGTGATTGCAGCAGTATGTATTTTACTTGGAGGTTCGGTGTTGTTCCATACTTTTGGAGATATTTTATATTATTTACTTCCGATGCATTTGGCGGATTCATTTGCTATGGTAAGTGGAATGATAAAAAATGCAGTTGTGGCGGTTGTCTTTTTAGGCGGTGGTATTTACCTTGCCGTAAACAAAGAGAAATGGCAGGATTTTTTTGAAAAAGAAAATTAAGAAAAATTGCGGGCGATAGGAAACTTTCGTCCGTATTTTTATGCACTTCAAAGGTGGAAAAAGGTGAGATTTTGGGATATACTGTAACAAAATGCAAGTGGAAGGGAAAGTAGAGCAGATATGAGTAAAAAAATTACAGTGGCAGGAATTGGTGGCGTTGGAGGATATCTTGCCGGAATGTTGGCGGATACCTATGATGAAGTTTCATTTATTGCGAGAGGTGAACGAAAGAAAAGTCTCGAAGAGAATGGGCTTGTATTACACAGTGAATATCACGGAGAAATAATTGCTCATCCAAAGAAAGTAGTGGAGCGAGGAGATGAGCTTGGGATACAGGATTATATTTTTATATGTGTGAAAAATTATTCTTTAAAAGAAGTTTGTAAGTCACTGAAAGGCTGCGTGGGAGAGAGGACGGTTCTGATTCCGGTCATGAATGGCGCGGATCCGGGAGAGCGTGTGAGAAAATATATTGGAAAAGGAATTGTTGTGGATTCCTTGATTTATATCTTATCCTATACGAAAGAGGATTTTTCAGTAGTGCAGAAAGGGAATTTTGCCGATATTAAGATTGGAATTTCCAATGCGAATGAGAGAGAAAAAAAGGCAGTAGAAGACGTATACCAGTTGCTGAGAGGGGCGAAGGTGGACTGCGTTGCTGCGGAAGATATTGAGGCAGAGATTTGGAGAAAATACATATTTAACTGTGCGTACAATGTGCTGACCGCTCATTATCGGGAAAATGTCGGAGAACTTCGTGCAGATGCAAAGAAGAGGGAAGAGTTTCGCCGATTATTGCAGGAGGCTTATGATGTCGGGAAGGCAAAAGGAGTGCATCTGGAGGAAGAAGATATAGTAAGGCACCAGAATCGATTTGAAAATAAGCTTGCAGATGATGCGACAAGTTCACTGCAAAGAGATGTGGAGGCCGGGAAGCGCAATACAGAGCTTGAGACATTTTGTGGATACATTGTCCGTGTGGGGAGAGAGCTTGGGGTAGATGTTTCGCTCACAGAGAAATTTTACAGGATGGATTCGTGAGTGCGTATTTTTGAAAGGACTGAGTAAAAAGAAAGGGAAAGCTGCTCCAGTGGCGCAAGCTTCCCCAAATGTAACTTAGATAATTTTTGTTGTCCATTTTGTGCAGTCCCAAACTTCATTTACGACGTCGCGGTAAAATTCCGGTTCGTGACAGATGAGAAGGACACTGCCTTTGTATTCCAGTAAGGCGCGTTTTAATTCGTCTTTGGCATCTACGTCGAGATGGTTGGTTGGCTCATCTAAAAGCAGGATATTTGTCTCGCGGTTGATCAATTTGCAGAGACGTACTTTTGCCTGTTCACCACCGCTTAACACACGCACCTGACTTTCGATATGTTTTGTCGTCAGACCACACTTGGCAAGGGCGGAACGTACTTCATACTGAGTATAGGAAGGGAATTCCTGCCAAATCTCTTCAATACAGGTTGTTTTGTTGTCTGGTGCAGATTCTTGTTCGAAATATCCAATCTGCAGATTTTCACCCAGTTCGACGGAACCGCTCAATGGTTTGATCAGGCCTAAGATACTTTTTAATAAGGTTGTTTTTCCGATTCCGTTTGCGCCGACCAATGCAATTTTATGTCCGCGTTCCATAGATAAAGTCAGCGGTTTGGAAAGTGGTTCGTTGTATCCAATGACTAAATCTTTTGTCTCGAAGATATATTTTCCAGGAGTCCGTCCCTGTTTGAAATGAAATTCCGGCTTTGGACGTTCTGCCGCAAGTTCAATGACATCCATTTTATCCAGTTTTTTCTGGCGGGACATCGCCATATTTCTTGTGGAAACACGAGCTTTATTTCTGGCAACAAAGTCTTTCAGCTCACTGATTTCCTGCTGTTGGCGTTTGTAGGCCGCTTCAAGCTGGGCTTTCTTTACGGCATACACTTCCTGAAAATGATCATAATCGCCAACATAGCGGTTCAATTCCTGATTCTCCATGTGGTAGATAATGTTGATGACTTCGTTTAGGAATGGGATGTCATGAGAAATCAGGATAAATGCATTCTCGTAGTCAATCAGATAACGTTTCAACCATGCGATGTGTTCTTCATCCAGATAGTTTGTCGGTTCATCTAAAAGCAGGATGTCCGGTTTTTCCAAAAGTAGTTTGGCAAGCAGTACTTTTGTGCGCTGACCGCCACTTAAATCGGTTACGTCTTTCTCAAGACCGATATCCAAAAGACCGAGTGCACGGGCAACTTCCTCCACCTTTGCATCAATGACATAAAAATCATGTAGCGTGAGTGTGTCCTGAATTGTTCCCAATTCTTCCATGAGCGTCATCATCTCTTCTTCGTCTGCATCTCCCAGAGAGTCGCAGATGGTATTCATTTTTTCTTCCAGTTCAAATAAATATGCAAATGCAGATTTTAGAACGTCCTGAATGGTCATCCCTTTTTCTAATACAGTGTGCTGATCGAGATATCCGACGCGGACATTTTTTGCCCATTCGATCTTGCCCTCGTCAGGCTGTAGTTTTCCGGTTACAATATTTAAAAATGTGGACTTTCCTTCACCGTTTGCTCCGACCAGACCGATATGCTCGCCCTTTAAAAGACGAAACGAGACGTCGCCGAAGATAGCACGGTCACCAAATCCATGTGATAAATGTTCGACATTTAAAATACTCATTTCGAAACTCCTTATTGTTGATAATTTAATTGATGTATATTGTCAATTAAAATTATTTTACACGATAAATAGAGTTTTGTCATCAAACTTCTGCTAAAGAAGATCTTTTACAATGCGGAGGATATTTTTGGACCAAATTTTTTCCAGTTGCCGTTCGGTGAATCCTCTCTTTTGCAATTCTGCGTATAGACGGTCAATCTGACCGATATCTGTCAGTTCTAATTTTCCGTCATCAAATCCATCGAAATCAGTTCCGATTGCCACCGCATCTTCTCCGCCGATATAAAACAGATGGAGGGCGTGTTCTGCCAGGTCTGAAACGGATGCGTGTCCGACTGGGTTTACAAAATATGGATAAAAATTCAATCCGATTACGCCTCCTTTTTCTGCCAGTGCACGAATCATGTCGTCAGTCAGATTTCTCGGGTGCTCACAGAGTGCTCTTGCATTGGAGTGGGAGGCGACAATAGGTTTGGAGCTGGTGCTTAGCACATCCCAAAAGCCACCGTCTGATAAATGTGACACATCGATTAACATTCCGAGGGAATTCATTTGCTCAACTACCTCAAAGCCAAATGGTTTCAATCCTTTCTGCATGATTTTGCGGTCTTTACTGTTTGGAGAGCCAATGCAGTTTTCTTCGTTCCAAAGGAGCGTAACCAAACGGACTCCTTCCTGATAGAGCGTGTGTAAGCGATTCACTTGACTATCCAAAATACCACCTTCCTCGATCGTCACAAAAGCGGAAAGTTTTCCCTGCGCCTGATTTTTGTCAAATTCCAGAAAATTTCGTGCAATTGCGATTGCGTCTTTATTTTGAACGATCTCTTGCTTTATGCGTGCAAGCATTTGCATAGCATAGTCATAGCCTTTCGTATAACGACCATTTCCCTCAAATTGCTTTAGATAAATGAAACAGGCAAAAAACTGGGCAGTACTCTTGGCTCGTTTCAATTTTTTGTAAATCTATACAAAATGGATTATCGTTTAATGTGGTCCCGTTTGTTTCCATCAATTTCCAAATGGTGTCACAGTGCATATCAATCAAATTCATATTTTTTTACTCCTTGCATAATCTGTATTGTTATAGTCTACTCTATTATAAAAAGGATGTATATATGAAATCAAAAATTGGAATTGTTATTTGTGGGTTGATGGGGGAAAAGCAGTTTGTGAGTGACGCCTATATAAAGGCGGTGAAGTCGGCAGGAGGTCTCCCGATTATTCTGCCGCTTGTCAAATCAAATGAAGTGATTGCGGACTATGTGAAACTGTGCAGCGGTTTTCTGTTTTGCGGGGGCGGTGACATTACGCCGCTGCTTTTTGGAGAAGAGCCGGCACGTGGAATCGGGGAGACGGACATTGCGTTGGATCTGTTTCAGATTCGACTTATGAAATCGATTCTTAAGAGCAAAAAGCCCGTGCTTGCCATCTGTCGTGGCATGCAGATTTTAAATGTAGCTTGCCATGGTACGATCTGTCAGGATATAGAACTTCGAAAAGAACCTTCAATCAACCATATGCAGACAAGCATTTCGCGAAAGGATATCAGCCATAAAGTGAATACTGTTGCTGGCAGCAGGCTGCACCGGATTATCGGAGAGTTTGCCTACACAAACAGTTTTCACCATCAGGTAATCGAGGAGGTGGGGGAAGCGCTGCAAGTTACCGGAAGAACGGCAGACGGTGTGATTGAGGCAATCGAAATGCCATCGCACCCCTTTGTGTTAGGGGTACAATGGCATCCGGAAAGCATGTATGAAATTTCATCAGACATGCGCTATCTTTTTCGCGCATTTATGCATTTTGCGGAAAAATAAATTCGCAATCTTAGTACATCATACTATTTAATACAGATGGATCAAATAGTAAGGAGAAAATGATGATAAAAAAGCCGACAACCAAAAATGCCCCGGATATCAAGAGCAGTACGACCAGTTTCATCCGTTCTTCTTTCGCAAACAGGCTGTTTTTTGCATGTTTTGTCCCTTTGTGAATCAGATAATTTCCGATTGTGAGTAAAAGTGGAATAGCAGCTCCGTACATCACATACATTCCAATCGAGATCAAAGGGATTCCATTGTCTGTCATGGTCGACATTTGGCTTTGGAACATCTCATTTGAGTACATGGATTTCATTGCGAAAATACTAAGCAGCGGCATAGCATTGTTGATTGCATGAAACAGCGCTCCGTAAATCATATTGTCGGTCTCATATACAATGTAGCCGAGCATAATGCCAAGCAGTGCCGTCGGAACAAATCTCCAAATATTTCCGTGAAATGCACCGAAAATCAAGCCTGTGACAACGATGGCGATCCATTTGTTTTTTCCATTGTCAAAGCTGTGCATTACAACACCGCGAAATACGGCTTCTTCACAAATTGCAGGTGAGATGGACACAATCACAAAAGAAATTATAAATGTCAAACTTGCAAATTCCATTCCAAGACCCTGACTGACACCGATCACTTCTTCAGGGAAAAAGTATGCGATGATCATGGTGATGATCATAATTGCAAGAAATGATCCAATCCAAAGTAAAATCGTCCCAAAAACAGCCGAAAGTTTTGGCTTGTGAATTGGAAAGACTTGTTTGAAATCACCTCTGACAACAGCAGTAAGAGCGACCGCAAGTACAAGCAGAAGTATTTCGTTTAGCAAAGTACCGTAAAGTCCAAGATTTGCGCCTAAGATTGGACTTACGAAAAATACACAGACAGCTGACAAGATCAGCATGATGATTCCGTGATACACTTTCAGTGTTTTTCTGTTTTCTTCCATATAAAAAATATCCTTCCTAAATTATTTTACTCTCATTATAGCATATTATCTTTCAATACTGACATACTAAACTTGTAAACTTATTATAAATTTTTCATTATGAGGAGGAACCCATTATGTCTGATATTTCTATTTTAGATTTACAGAATCTCCGTCATCTGATCGGCGGGTATGAAACGACACACTGCAAAATGACTGATTATGCAAATCAGGCGCAGGATGCTGAGATTAAAAAACTTTTTCAGGATGCAGCAGATTCTGCAATGAAAAATAAACAAGATCTGATGAAATTTTTGTAAGAGGGAGGAAGTAGAATGAACGAGAAAACAATGGTATCGGATGCACTTGTCGGTGTAAACGGAGAGTTGAAAATGTTTGGAGAGATGATTCCACAGACAGAGAACAAAGAGTTAAAACAATGCCTGAAACAGATTCGAAGCGAATGTGAAATGTCACAGGAAAAACTATATCAGGTGGCGCGTGAAAAGAGTTATTATGTTCCTGCCGCGAAGGCAACACGTGAAGAAATCGATCATGTAAAAAATATTTTGACACAACCATCTATGAAATAACATTGGTATGAATTTCAGGCATCGTAAAGCAACATTCCACGGTGCCTGAAATAAAAAAATAATCCCGTTCTTTTGGAGGCTTGGAAGGATGAAGAATACATTAAAAAAATCAGAAATATTTGGTGCGATATTTGTTATGGTGTTTGGGACGTTAATGCACTTTTTTTATGATTGGTCCGGGAAGAATCCTGTAGTTGCTTTGTTTGCTCCGTACAACGAATCTACTTGGGAACACTTGAAGCTATTGTTTTTCCCTGTTTTGATTTATTCGGTTTTCCAATATGCGTATATCGGGAAACAATATTCGGGCTATCTTACCGGAAGACTTGCAGGAATCGTAAGTGGTGCATTGATGATTGTAATCATTTTCTACACGTATATGGCGGTTTTCAAACATTCAATTCTTTGGATTGATGTTACACTTTTTTATCTTAGTGTGATCGTTTGTTATCGGATTGCTTACTCGATTACACTGCAAGAAATACCAAGGGCAGCAGAAATATTGTCCGGGATTTGCCTGATTGGTATTATGTTGTTGTTTTTTTGTATTTCTGGTTCGTGGGTTAATTTTTGAAAAAATAGACATTTGCTTAATATTTTTATTGCGCCAATGCGTTAAAGTGTGATAGTATGTAGAAGATACGAATGTATCAAATACATATTTGAGAGGTTATTATGGATAAAAGAGAGAAATTTACAAGCAAGCTTGGCTTTGTTATGGCTTGTATCGGTTCAGCAATTGGACTTGGTAACATATGGATGTTTCCATATCGGTTGGGCGCCTACGGAGGAGCAGCATTTTTGATTCCGTATTTTATCTTTGTATTCATTCTAGGAACAACGGGATTGATTACAGAGTTCGCATTTGGACGACATTTTAGTGGCGGATCGATGACCGGTATTATGACCGTGTTCAAAGAAAAGAAACTAAAAGGCGGGAAATTTGTTGGGATGCTTCCAGCGATCGGACTGCTTGGAATCTTTATGTTTTACAATATTGTTGTGGGATGGATTCTAAAATATTTTGTTTTAAGCGGAACTGGGAAATTAAAGACAATCGATAAAGATACATATTTCAATCAGTTTGCAGGTTCTTCGGCATCTATTCCGTGGGATGCGATTGCGATTGTACTTACGGTAGTGGTAATCTGTGCGGGAGTAATCAAAGGGATCGAGAGAGTCAGCAAGATTATTATGCCAGCGCTGTTTGTGATCTTTATATTACTTGCGATTCGATCTTTATCGCTTCCGGGATCTATGGAAGGGGTAAAATTTTTACTGCAACCGAAATGGCATCATTTGTTGGAGGTAGATACATGGGTTATGGCACTTGGACAGGCATTTTTTACGGTATCGCTTAATGGATGTGGAATGGTCGTATATGGAAGCTACCTGAAAAAAGATTATAATATTCCCAAACTTGCGATCAGTACAGCAGTGCTTGACACATTGGCAGCAGTGCTTGCGTCGTTTGTGATCATGCCGGCAGTATTTGCATTTGGTTTGGATGTCAATGCGGGACCTCCGCTTCTGTTTATGACGATGCCAATCATCTTTGATAAGATGCCGGGAGGAACGATTATTGCGATTGTATTCTTCTTAAGTTTGTTCTTTGCAGCAATTTCTTCTTCCATCAATATGCTGGAAGGTGTTGTGGAGGCAATTATATCAAACACAAAATTAACGCGTGTAAAAGCGGTCATTCTTGTTGGTGTAGTGACATTTGTACTGTCGATTCCATTAAACTTAAGCATGACAACATTTGACAATTTTACAAACTTGATTACAGTAGTTGTCTCACCGGTCATGGCGTTGCTGGTATTGATTGTATTCTATTATCTCTATGATGCGAAGAAAGCGCTTGCGGGGATCAACGAAGGTGCAGAAAAGCCGCTTGGCAATACATTTTTATACTTTGCAAAATATGTGTTTACGATTGTGACGATTTTGGTTGTTGTTCTTGGAATTGCATATGGAGGAATTGGGTAAACATTCGATTTTTCCAGAAAAAAGAAAATGCGGGTTGTAATAAAAAATTACAATCTGTATTTTTTTGTAGTATTTATGGAAAAAGCTTGACTGTGCCCTAAGGGAACATGATATAAAAAAGATAGAAATAGCATAAAGGAGGTGGGGAAGATGCGAATAAAAGAAGTCGAAGATTTGACGGGACTTACAAGAAAAGCGATTCGCTATTATGAAGAGAATGGACTGATTCAGACTGTCAAGGGGGCAAATGGATATAAAGAGTATGATGAGGAGACTGTAAAATGTCTTTTGGAGATTAAAAAATTACGTCTTTTGGATTTTTCCGTAAGCGACATTGCAGCTTATCAAAATGATCGGAATTGGGAACAGATTGTGAAAGAAAAAATAGAAGAAACAGAGGATGCAATTAAAACCGCCGGAAGGCGAAAAAAACTGTTAGAGCAGGTTCAAAAAGGAAAGGCGCTTTCGGAACTTGATGTAGAGCAAGAATTGTGGAAAAAGAAGATGGGAATACAGGAAATTTTGACGAAAAATAGTGTGTTTGGAATCTGTAATCTCATATTGTTTGGCATTGTTCACATTTGGTTAATCGGTGAATGGAATCAGATGAAAGAGATAGAACTTTCGAATACAATTCTGTTCGGGCAGTGTATGCTGACGGCATTTTTCTGTATATGGAACGCACATTTAGAGAAAGAAAGCAGAAAGCGTGGCATATTTCTTCGGCAACAAAAGTGGTATGAAAAAGCACTTATGTTGATTTTGTTTACACTCACCTATATAGTTGCCGGTCAGATGGAACTTTGCTGGATAGGAGTGCTTGGAGTGCGAATCACACAGATCCAGCAAGAAAAAGGACAGTTCTTTATGGCAATGGGAGAATTTTTATGGGAAGTTCCGAGGATGCTGTTTATTATAGGTATGTTTGGAATTGAAATACTACTTTTAATATTGGGATTTTTTGCCTGTGGAAAAAAAGCGGGAGAATTTCTAATTGACAGGTAAATTTTATTATGTTAAGCTTTTGTAAGAATCGTGTAAAAATTTAGAAAAATGATAAGATTTACGGAGGCAATTCTATGGATAGGAAAAATATGGCATTGATATTAAGCATATTTCTATTTGTGGGATTGCTTTTTTCAGTGGATCCCTTAGAGCGAGAGCGGGATTATAATTATGGTGAGACACATCAGATTTATTCTGCCGGTGCAGGCTTGACAAGCGGAGTCAGCGCAATCAAGACAGTCAGGCGTATCCAGACACCGCTCATTTATTGTCTGTTTCTGACTTGGGGAATGTTATATGGAAAAACTGAAAAATGGATTAAGTTATATTTAAAGAGAATGGAGATGCTCTATTTTCTGAAACAGGTTCGAGTCTCGCAGCGGATGGATGGGAAAAAACGAAAAAGCAGCTATACGCAACTCAGTGATAAATTTATTGCAAAAGAAGAGAATAGGAGATAAGTAAAAAATGGAATTAAATGATATACTATTGCTGCTTGGAGGACTTGCATTGTTCTTGTACGGTATGCAGATGATGGGAAATGGTCTTGAGACAGCAGCAGGAAACAAGATGAAAAGCATCTTGGAAAAATTGACATCAAACAGAATCAAAGGGGTTCTTGTCGGAGCTGCAATTACAGCAGTAATCCAGTCATCTTCGGCGACAACCGTCATGGTTGTAGGGTTTGTAAACTCTGGATTGATGACATTGAATCAGGCTGTATGGGTAATTATGGGTGCCAATATCGGTACGACGATTACCGGACAGCTGATCGCACTTGATATTGATGTGATCGCACCGTTATTTGCGTTTGCAGGTGTTGCGGTCATTATGTTTGCAAAAAACGAAAAATCAAGCATATCAGTGAGATTTTTGCAGGACTTGGTGTGCTATTTATCGGTATGGGTATGATGGGAGATGCGATGGCGCCGCTTCAGCAGTCAGAGACGTTCATCGGCTTTATGGCGAACTTTAACAACCCGCTTGTGGGCATTTTGATCGGTGCGGTATTTACTGCGATTATACAGTCGTCTTCTGCATCAGTTGGTATTTTGCAGGCACTTGCAAGCACAGGTGCGATTCCGCTTTCGAGTGCGGTGTTTATCTTGTTTGGACAGAATATCGGAACCTGTATTACAGCAGTGCTGGCATCTATCGGAACAAAGGTAAATGCAAAGAGAACGACGGTAATCCACTTGATGTTCAACATTATTGGTACAGTTTTATTCTCGGTAATCTGTCTGATCACTCCATTTACAGACTGGATTGCAGCGCTGACACCGGATAATCCGGTAGCACAGATTGCCAATGTACATACAACATTCAATATTGTCACTACTTTAGTACTTCTTCCATTTGGAACACTTATGGCGAAAGCTGCCAAGGTGCTTCTGCCGGATAAAGAAGGACAGGAAGAGGATATCAAGCGATTGAAATATATCCGTCCATTTGAAAACAACCATACAGTCGGACATGCTGCAATGGTGATTAGCCAGATTGAAAATGAGGTAGAACGTATGCTTCAGATGGTAAAAAAGAACACAGAAGGTTGTTTTCGTGCTGTAATCAAAAATGATCAAAATATGGTTGCAGATTTGGAGGACAGAGAACAGTATATCGATTATCTGAATAAAGAGATTTCAAAATATATTGTACATCTGATGACAACAGAGATGACGATTCAGGATTCTCAGAAGCTAAATGCTTACTATCGAATTATCGGAGATTTGGAGAGAATTGGAGATCATGCAATCAACTTTGTGGACTATCTGCACAATATGAGTGAGTGGGATATCAAATTTTCACAGTCAGCAATTGAGTCGTTAGAGCAGATGAAAGATCTTTGTACAGAGACATTAGAAGGAATCAGCAAAGAAAATATGAATGGCAGAAAGCATGTGTTAGAGATTGCAGCGAAGAACGAACAGCGTATTGATGATATGCAGGAAAGTCTTTTGAAAGGGCAGATTGAGAGAATGCAGTCTGGAAAATGCAGTGCAGAAGCAGGGGTTATCCTGTCTGAGATGCTCACTGATTTTGAACGAATCGGGGATCATGCACTGAATATTGCAGAAAAATATGAAGAGATGCAAATGTAATAGAGATAGATAAAGAGGACCGATTTTCGGTCCTCTTTATCTATCTGATTATTTGTTGTTTTCCTTTTCGACTTCAGCCATTTTCATTGCGCGAACTTTGAGCGGAAGACCGAACAGTGTGATGAATCCGTCGGCATCGTGATGGTCGTATAAGTCGCCTGTTGTAAAGCTTGCCAAAGATTCACTGTACAGTGAGTATGGAGAAGTTGTTCCGGCTTTGATGATATTTCCTTTGTAGAGTTTGAATTTTACTTCTCCGGTTACATATTCCTGTGTGGATTCGATGAAAGCTTGAACTGCTTCGCGAAGTGGTGTGAACCATTTTCCTTCGTATACAATCTGAGCAAGTTTGTTACCCATATCTTTTTTCACTTCATATGTAGCACGGTCCAATACCAGTTCCTCTAATTGTTGGTGAGCTTCCATAAGGATTGTTCCACCTGGTGTCTCATATACACCACGAGATTTCATACCTACCACACGGTTTTCTACGATGTCAACGATACCGATACCATGTTTTCCACCGAGTTCGTTCAACGTTGTAATGATCTCGGAAACTTTCATCTGTTTGCCGTTTACACTGGTAGGAACACCTTTTTCAAATGTCATTGTCACATATTCCCCGTGATCTGGCGCTTTTTCTGGAGTGACACCAAGCACGAGCAAATTGTCATAATCTGGTTCCTGAGCAGGATCTTCTAATTCCAATCCCTCGTGGCTGATATGCCATAAGTTACGGTCGCGGCTGTAGCTGTGGCTTGCGTCAAATGGAAGGTCGATACCATGTGCTTTGCAGTATTCGATCTCTTCCTCACGAGACTGCATTGTCCAAATGTCTGTCATTCTCCAAGGAGCAATAATCTTTAAATCAGGAGCAAGTGCTTTGATGCCGAGTTCAAAACGGATCTGGTCATTTCCTTTTCCGGTAGCACCGTGGCAGATGGCTGTAGCGCCTTCTTTTCTTGCAATTTCAACCAATTTTTTGCGATTCCCGGACGAGCCATAGAAGTTCCAAGTAAATATTTGTTTTCGTAGATGGCATTTGCCTGAACGCAAGGAACGATATAGTCATCACAGAATTCGTCAATGATGTTTTCAATATATAATTTAGATGCTCCGGATAATTTTGCACGTTCTTCCAATCCGTCTAATTCTTCGCCCTGCCCACAGTCAATGCAGCAGCAGATGACATCGTAATCAAAATTTTCTTTTAACCAAGGGATGATGGCAGTTGTATCAAGTCCGCC
>ENA-OQIF01000372-OQIF01000372.1-human-gut-metagenome-genome-assembly--contig:-NODE-372-length-18707-cov-4.787890_pt1 | contig 18707 bp, 26 predicted proteins | sample MGYA00242574_ERZ504738 | MGnify/ENA primary metagenome ERZ504738 (study PRJEB26092, sample SAMD00036437) | human gut metagenome | host: Homo sapiens | study: EMG produced TPA metagenomics assembly of...
GCAAATTCATTAGAGAAAGGGGGATAATAGGATATGCCACATTTTCCAGAATGGTTTATAGTCATTTGTGTGTTGTTCCCTATTGCCAATTTGATTTATAAGGCATGGAAAAACAGAAAGAAATAGCAAAGTGGAGGTAAATGATGAAAAAAACGGAATGGATACGCTGCCCTGTTTGTGGCAACAAAACCCGTGACAGAATTAGAGAAGATACGGTTTTAAAAAATTACCCCGCTCTATTGTCCGAAATGTAAAACAGGAAAACCTTAATAGAAGCCAAAAATCTACAAATAATAGTAATCAAAGAGCCAGACGCACAGACGCAGAGCCGATAACACCGAGAATAGTTTTATCTTGGGTTATCGGCTTATTTTATTGGAAAGCTAAAAAGCATAGGATTACTCCTCCACTTCCTTAGACTTGATGATTCCGTCAATAACGCTTTCCATGATAACTAAATCTTTGTCGGACAGGTTATCAAGCTGCTTTTCCAACTGTATTCTTCTGGTGCTCTTCACCAGATCAGAAGCAGGCAGGAAAAAAGCGTCTGTTGATACATTCAATAAATGAACAAGGTCATAAAATACTTGTAAACTTGGGTGCTGCCCTTTGTTTTCAATATTCGTCAAATAGCGTGGGTCAATCTCAATCATTGCTCCCACTTGTTCACGGGTAAGACCTTGTTTCATGCGAGCTTCTTTGATTGCAAGACCAAAGGCTCTAAAATCATACTTATCTTCTTTTTTACGCATATGTAATCACCTCACTACATTTTACTGTTCCTGTTGATTTTCTAACAGGTATAGAAAAACGCATAGTATGGTTTGTAAGTTCCTATCTGCGTAAAAGGAACATTAAAAAAGTGCTGCATTGCGGTAAATAAAAAAACCGCTATTGTCAGTAGCATTTTTGCATGTTAAAAATTTTCTTTGTTTAGATGGCGGTTGACAAGCCGCCTTTTTTCCATCCCCGAAAAACAGTATATAGGTTTGGGGTTAGCGGCTTTAGGAGGTAGCCGCATTGAGAAACCTACATAATCGACAATCTTTGATATATCCGATATTGTCAAAAAAATCTTAGCCTTTAAAGCGGTACAATATACCCTTGAATATGGTTTTTCACATTACATAGCAGGAATAACTATAAAAGCACAAGAACAGCATTCATTTTATGCTCTTGTGCTTTTTTGCTGCTTAAAAAAATTTTTTGACTTTTTTCTGATTTGGGTTACAAATCGCTCCTCCGTGTTGAGTGTTAGTGCGGAAAGAGGTAAAAAGCCTTTTCGCTTTAGCAACGTCAACTTGAAAGGAGGTGAGATTATGAAACCTTCTTCATTTGAGAACGCTATAAGACTTCAATTTGACTGTCTGGCTCGTAAGGTGATTGGCAGAACTGTAAAGAACTACAACAAAGAACTTGCCAGACGTGCAAAGCATGAAATATCTTTCTGTGAAATACCAGAGCTGGAATTAAACCAGTTGGGTGTATCGGACGAATACCCGATTGAATTTACTTCCTTTGATGTGTTCGGTACAGAAGTTCGTGTCTATGATGAGAAATTATGTGAAGCAATCAAAAAATTAAGCGAAAGACGACGTAATGTTGTGTTGATGTTCTACTTTCTGGAATTACCAGACGCAGAAATCGCAGAGATTTTGGATATTTCCAGAAACTCTGTTTATAGAAACAGAATGTGTTCACTAAAGCTCATTAGAGATATGTACGAGGAGGAATTATTATAACATGATGAAGTCTACAAAAAAGTGTCCTCTATTCTCCACAATCAGTTTAGCTACTGATGGTGACGAAGTGGCAATAGAGAAAATATTAAATCACTATGACGCTTATATATCAAAAGCAAGTTTACGCCCGTTCTATGATGAACACGGAAATATGTATATTGTGGTCGATATGGAACTGAAAGGCAGAATCAGAGCTGCTCTTATTAAAGCAATTCTAGGTTTTGAAGTCAGAGTGAAATAAGCGAATATATACGGAGTGTTCTACCACCTCATTCCAGCTCCGTTTTACAAGTGTTCTTTGAAAACTGAATAAAGTAATCAGATACGTTTGATATACGGTGAGCCGACGGACTGGAACGCCATGACCCACGAAAGGAGGGATAGCGAAGCGAGCGACCACGCCAGTGATCCGTAAGCGACTGTTGGAAAAGTTGCTGCCATGACCCGTATATCAGAATAATGATACACCCGTATGACACGGTTCACCCATCAGAATGGGAATGGTGAAATTCCAGTGGAGCTTTCCAAAGCCATCTGATTACTTCTTATTTATAGACAAATTCTTTCATAACGTACAAGCATTTTTGCATACTTTGTAAATATATTGTAGTGAGGTGGTTCAATGGCAAATGACGCAAAGGTAGTTTGCAAGAATGTTTTTAAAAATTGTGATAAAGTGGCGTTTACAAAAGCATTTACTCTAAAATGGATAGAGTTGATAAATCAATATGAAAAAAATAAAGGAAAGGCAACTCCTGCCAGATGATAGACAAACTATCCTACAAGATGTTATAATAACATTATGTAGAGATAGTTTGTTTCGTCTTCTTTAAAAGGAGAACGAAGCATGATAGAATCAAAATCAAGAGTTGCTATTTATTGCCGCTTATCAGAGGAAGATAGAAACAAACAATCAGAAACAGACGACAGTAACAGTATTCAGAATCAAAAGTCAATGTTACTTCAATACTCATTAGAGCATGGTTGGGAAGTCTACAACATATACAGTGATGATGATTACACTGGTTCTGACAGACGACGACCAGAATTTAACAGGTTGTTGGAGGACGCAAAGAATCGCAAATTTGATATTGTCCTTTGTAAGACACAATCCAGATTTACCAGAGAACTAGAATTAGTGGAAAAATATATCCACGGTCTTTTTCCTATTTGGGGTATTCGCTTCATCAGTATTGTTGATAATGCAGATACAGCTAATAAGGGAAATAAGAAATCAAGACAGATTAACGGTCTGGTGAATGAGTGGTACTTGGAGGATATGTCAGAGAACATTAAAAGCGTTCTCACTGACAGAAGAAAGAACGGACACCATATCGGTGCTTTTGCCCTGTATGGTTACAAAAAAGACCCTGACGTGAAAGGGCATTTGATTATTGATGAAGAAGCTGCGGAAGTTGTCAGAGAAGTTTTTACACTGTTTTCACAGGGATATGGAAAGACCGCCATTGCCCGTATGTTGAATGACAGAGGAATACCAAACCCTACGGAATACAAACGACTTCATGGTTTGCGTTATAAGCAGCCTAAAACGAAAAACAGTACCCTATGGAAATATTTTGCCATATCAGATATGTTGGTAAATGAAATCTATATCGGGAATATGGTTCAAGGGAAATATGGCAGCGTTTCTTATAAGACAAAGCAAAACAAACCCAGACCAAAAGACGAGTGGTACAGAGTTGAGAGTACACATGAGCCGATTATTGACCGTGAGTTATGGGATAGGGTTCAAGCATTGGTAGCTCAAAAGGCAAAACCTTTCACAGTTGGCACAATCGGCTTATTTGCCAGAAAAGCTCGCTGTATGAATTGTGGTTATACAATGCGTTCGTCAAAGAATCGTGGTAAGCATTATTTACAATGTTCTAACCGCCATGTAGCAAAGGACGCTTGTATAGGTTCTTTCATTTCAGTAGACAAATTGGAAAAAGCTGTGATTGATGAACTTAATAAGTTATCCACAGAATATCTGGATAAAGATGAGCTTGAACAAAATGTGCAATTCAATAATGACCTGCGAGGTCAAAAAGAAGCTATGGAAACGGAGATTGCTGCTTATCAAAAAAAGATTGCGGAATACACAAAAGGAATCCGTGAACTATATTTAGATAAGGTAAAAGGTATTCTTTCCGAACTTGATTACTTGGATTTATCTAAAGACTTCTCAACACAAAAAGAAAGGCTCGAAAAACTGGTAATTGATACGCAGAAACAGCTTGATGTTATTGAAAGAAAAATGCTGATTGGCGATAACAGACGACAGTTAATCGAGCAATATACAAATCTTGAACACTTAGACAGGGAAACGGTTGAAAAGCTGATTGATTATGTATTGGTCGGTAAGAAAGACCCTGTAACTAAGGAAATACCTATTGAAATACATTGGAATTTCTAAAGTTACTCATATCTGGCAGCTAGTATGCCAGATTATCGGGAACTATCTTTTAAAACCTCAATGTTGTCTTTACACAATCGCACCATCTGCAGCGAGGTCTTCATGAAGATCTGTAATCGGATCACCTTTTGACTGAAAATAGGTTGCAGTCCACGGTGCTCCGCTTGCAGCCTGTGGCCACAATGCCAGAGTATGATCTACATAGTATGGAGCAAACCCGGATCTCTCAATTTCTTCCGGAGAAAGATTTTTCGTCAGCTGGTGCACAATGGCACAGATCATTTCCATATGGGGCCAGTTCCTCCGTGCCGATATCCGTAAGTGTTGCTGTCACCTCTTTATATGGCATGGTGTACCGCTGAGATAAATACCGCATCGATGCAGCGAGCTCCCCGTCCGGGCCGCCAAATTGTGAAATGATCACTTTGGCAATCTGTGGGTTCGTTTGTGTAATCTTTACCGGATATTGCAATCGTTTTTCATAATTCCACATAATCAGCATCCTCCTTCCTGCCATGGCCACGGCTCATTGATCCATTTCCAGTATTCACTGCAGGATGCTGTGGCTGTATCGATCGTCAAAGGTCCGAAATTCATGGCATATTCTTTCATTGCCTGATTGCGCATCCGGCTGTATTTTTCGAAATAAGCCAGTGCATCCGGATCCTGCGGGTGGGTATCCAGATATAATTTCACTTCATCCACCGCGAAACTGACAGCGTTGATATGATTTAACAATTCTGTTCTACATGGACGGTCTGTCATTGATTACATCCCCCTTTTCCATAAAATGGTTTGTTTAAAACAGGGAAGATCGTTCCACATTCTAATCCCTTATGAACATCATAAGTGTCTTCCCATGTCTGCCAGGGAACATATGCCATCGCGAGAGTCATATGTTCCAGCGGATCACGGGGAATGCGGCAGGAACAAGGTGGCGAGACTGCTTCACCACAGGAGGAAGAAGGATTCTGTCGACGCTGCACCGGCATATTGCGATAAGGCTGCTGTTGACAGGTAAACCGTTCGTTTCTGGAATAAGACCGATTATTTTGCATAGTGTGTTCTTTCCTTTCATATAATTACAGTACATAATATGGAAAATCTGCAAAAAGGTGAATTTTGATGACAAATACAACTCTTTCCTGTACAATGGTTCTGATAAATGAAATACGACCAAAAAGGAGTTATGTCATGAGTATTTTAAATGTAGAGCATCTCACACATGGATTTGGAGATCGCGCTATTTTTGTCAGATGTATCCTTTCGCCTTCTCAAGGGAGAACATATTGGACTGGTGGGCGCAAACGGAGAAGGAAAATCCACTTTTTTAAATATTGTTACCGGAAAACTGATGCCGGATGAAGGTAAGATTGAATGGGCAAAAAATGTCCGTGTCGGATACCTTGATCAGCACACGGTCTTAGAAAAAGGAATGACGATTCGAGATGTATTAAAGTCCGCATTCTCATATTTATTTGAACTGGAAGAACGCATGAATGCAATCTGCGATTCCCTGGGAGAGGCCTCTCCGGAAGAAATGGATACGATGATGGAGGAGTTGGGAACCATTCAGGACACCCTGACTCTGCACGATTTTTATATTATCGATGCCAAAGTTGAAGAAGTTGCAAAAGCACTTGGACTTCTGGATATCGGTCTCGAAAGAGACGTAACCGATTTAAGCGGCGGACAGCGCACCAAAGTCCTTCTGGCAAAATTACTGCTTGAAAAGCCCGATATTTTGCTTTTGGATGAGCCGACCAACTATCTGGACGAAGAACATATCGCATGGCTGAAGCGGTATCTCATCGACTATGAAAATGCATTTATTTTGATTTCCCATGATATCCCATTCTTAAACGATGTGATCAATATTATCTACCATATGGAAAATCAGGAACTGAACCGCTATGTAGGAGATTATCATCATTTTGAAGAAGTATATGCCGTTAAAAAAGCACAGTTAGAGGCAGCCTACAGAAGGCAGCAACAAGAAATCAGCGAATTAAAAGACTTTGTAGCAAGAAATAAAGCGCGTGTTTCTACGAGAAATATGGCAATGTCCAGACAAAAGAAACTGGACAAGATGGACGTGATCGAGCTTGCAGCAGAACGTCCGAAGCCGGAATTCAAATTCCGATACGGAAGAACTCCGGGAAGATATATTTTTGAGACAAAAGATCTTGTGATCGGATACGATGAACCATTGTCAAAACCACTGTCTCTTTCTATGGAAAGAGGGCAGAAAATTGCTCTGGTCGGCGCCAACGGAATCGGAAAGACGACATTGTTGAAAAGTATTCTCGGGCTGATTCCTGCGATTTCCGGCACCTGTGAACTGGGAGAAAATTTGCAGATTGGATATTTTGAACAGGAAGTCAAAGGAGATAATCGAACAACCTGTATTGAAGAAATCTGGCAGGAATTTCCTTCATTCACACAATATGAAGTACGTTCTGCTCTGGCAAAATGCGGACTTACAACAAAACACATTGAAAGCCAGGTTCGCGTCTTAAGCGGAGGAGAGCAGGCAAAAGTAAGACTCTGTAAACTGGTGAATCGCGATACCAATATCCTGCTTTTGGACGAGCCGACAAACCATCTGGATGTGGATGCAAAAGATTCCTTGAAAAAAGCACTGCTTGATTATCGTGGAAGTGTGCTTTTAATCTGCCATGAACCGGAATTTTACCAGGATGTCGTACACGCAGTATGGGATTGCAGCAAGTGGACAACAAAACAGATTTAAAAAGAAAAGGACTTGATCTTCATTGAATTTCAAGTCCTTTTCCAGATTTATCTAATCAAATCCGCAAATTCTTTCTCAAACTCCTTCCACTCTGCATCTGAAAGGTGATGCACAAAGTCTTCCTCTTTCCACTCCTCTCCAACACCAAAATAGGCATGATCGGAGCACTGATATCCTACTTTTCTTGCCATTGCAACTGCGAACAACCGATAGGCATCGCCCTGTGCTGTAATCACATTACCATCTTCCACAACTGGTTGATACCGTATATTCTCCATATCGATAAATGGCAGTCTTTCGTTCATTTCCAGATACATGGAATTGGTGAATTTCTTATCTTTCAGAAGTCCTGCTTTTGCCAAATAAATCGGTCCTGCACAGATTGCTCCGATTGGAAAAGTTTTCATTTCCTTCCAAGCCCCTCAAAAATTCCATTAACTTTTCATCCCGAAATTGAATTGCCTGATATCACTGCATCCCGGTAAAATCAGACAATCATATTCTTCCACACAGAACTCTTCATACGTAATATCTGGAAGGATCGCAAATCCTTCTTCGGACCTGACCGGATTTTTATCCCCGGAAACCACAACTGTCCTGGTGTCAAATCCCCAGCGGAACAGTGAACTCAAATTTCCAATTTCCTGAAAACTAAATTCCGGATATACAACAAGTGCTATTTTCTGATTCATCTTTTTCTCCTTTCAAATCTCTCAATTCTTTTACCTTTGCGCTTGATTATACTGAAAAAACTCCGTTTTTCAAGATTTTTCAGAAAATAATATCTGCAGTAATTCCTGATGCGGATTTTCTGAATCCGCCTGAAACACATCCACACAATTCAATGCCGCTCCCCCGTCAAAAAAGGCCGGAAATAAAAATCCACATTCCGGTTTTCCCGGTTCATAATCTCCTGTAACCGGAGAGATCACGCAGATCAGATACTCAAACATCTGCTCAGATTCTCCCAGTCGTTCCTTATCCTTCGCCTTTGCAGGAATATCATACCGATCATGAAACAAATACACAGCATACTCCTGTTCTGTCTGATACACTTCTGTCACTTTCTCGTAAAACACATCCAACAGTGCATCGTTTTTTAACCCACAGTCCCAGATTCCCATTAGCAGCTGACGCATACCTCCCTGTTCAGATTCTGGAAATACATAGCGTTTCAGATTCTGATTGGTCTGTGCAAATGGAACCGTTTTCGCAAGCTCCAGATTTTTTTCACGTTCTGCAGGAGATAGTTTCAGAAAATTCACGTTAAATGTTCCGTCAATAAAACCTTCTGCGTCTGCATAGCATCCTGCGATTCTGGTCATGGACGTTCTTTTTACCGTCATGCGTCTTGTCAGGGCAAGTATCTCTTCACGATTGATGTTCATTCTTTTTTCCACCTTCCTATCGTCCCATTCCGGCAACAATCTTCTCCACTACCTCCAGACACAGATCTGCTGCCGCATCCATTGTCTCCTGAAATTCTTCAAAACCGCCTTCAATTCCGTCACTCACACATTTTACCAACATGCATGGCACCTGATTTCGATTACAGGTAAGCACGATTCCCGCAGCCTCCATTTCACAGATATCCGCACTAAACATTTCATGCACTCTTATTTTCTGCTCGGGATCTGCAATAAATTTGTCTCCCGAAGCACAGACTACAGGCACTAATTCCGGATGAATCTTTCTGGCTGTATCACTTAACACTTTCGTCGTTGGAAGAAAGATATCGGGATACTGCGAATATCGTCCCACTTCTGTATGGTCTGCCGCACTTGTGTCAAAATCATAGTGAACAACTTTCTCCACAATACAGACTTTTGTTTTGGACATCTCTTCCGTAAGACCACCCACTACACCAAAATTCATCACGATATCTACGTGATATTCACTGATCAGAAACTGCGTTCCGGATGCTGCCGCAATTTCTCCCGGTCCACAATTCACAATAACCATCCGATATTGGTCCGTCTCATATTCCAGCACCTGATACCCTGCTGTCTCTTTTCTCTTAACCAGTTTTGCTCCATAACGCTTCAGTACTGACTGTAGCTCAACAGCAACGATCATGCCGATTGTTTTCATAGACTCTCTCCCTCATAAATAACTTCTGTAATTCCATTATAACTTCTGCACACTCACGCAGATCTCCAGTACGTTCTCTCTGTAATCCGCTGTGATGGTTCCGCCCATTTTCTCCATCAGTGCCTTTGCAATAGATAATCCAAGGCCTGTTGATTTTCTGGCCGTATTCACGGTATAAAAACGATCAAATAATCGTTCTGCCTGTACTTCTGACAAACCTGATGCATGGTTGGAAATCCGGATATCACCGTCTTCCGACAATACAATTTTCAGATCGCCGTCACTGTACTTCACCGCATTACTGAGAATATTGCCAAGAACACGGGACAGAGCATTTTCATTTACTCTCCCCGTGATCTGTTGATCCGGAATCGAAATCTCCGGAACAATATGATTCTGCTTTAAAACGGAGTAATACGCGGATATGCTGCTTTCCAAAATCCCATTTAACGGTAAGACTTGAAGCGTCATCTCTTCCGCTTCTGATATCACAATTGTATAACGAAACAATTCTTCCGTCAATTGTTTGAGTGCCTGTGCCCGGTTTTCAATCGCATCCAGATAACGCTTTATATGCTCCGGACATTCTTCTTTTTTGAGCAGGTTCAAATAACCATAAATCGCAGTCAATGGCGTCCGCAGATCATGAGAGATATTGGTAACCGCTTCTTTTAGTTCCAGGTTTCCCTGTTCATAGCATCGTCTTTTCTCATAAAATGTTTCCAACTGCAGATTGATTGCAGAAGCCAGCGCACACATCTCCCTGTCACGGCTGGAAATCCGGATTATGGTGTTTGTATTGGTCTTCAATAATTTCTGAAAATCTTTCCGGATTTCTTTTGCTGATTTTCGCAACAGATACACCTTGATCTGCAGCACAATATTATACAAAACCAGAATTCCTGCTCCACACCATACTCCAACTTCCATTTCCACTCACTTCTCCTATTTGATATCCTTCCGATTAAATAGATACAATCCTGCCAGGCTCGTTCCGAAAATGATCAAAATCGAATATCCCATCATTTTTCCGAGATTCAGAACTCCCTGATTAAAAATCTGTACGGCCTGCCCTGCCGGCAGAAAATCCAGGATATTTTGATAAACCGTACGGCTTATTCCCGTCAGATAAGCAGGATTTTTTACTGTTTCCATAACGGTTTCTCCATTTGCGATTACCGCCTGTGTGATCATCTCCGGCTGAGACAATTTCGAAAAAATAATCCCCGCAAACACCATCATAAAAACTGCCGCCAGAATGCAGACTACCGCAGAGGTTGTCTTACTGGAGCTTAGCATGGAGATCATATGAAAGATCGAAACATAAGAAAGCACCAGCAAAATTCCTGCCACACAGGTCTGCAGCATTGTCAAAGCCGGCATCTCTATCACGCCGAACATGGGAATGCCTGCCGCCAACCCTGCCGTATAAGCCAACAACACGCTGCACGTCCCAACCAGAAAGCTGATCCACAGATTCAATCCATATACTGCATTTCTTGAAGAACCGCTGATCAGTTTATTTCTCAATGTTCCATCGTGATATTCTGTTCCAACATATAAACTGACAAATACCGAAAGCAAAACTCCCATCACCAGAAAAAAATGAAATAGAAACGGATCCAGTAGATAATTTGCCCCACTTTCTTTCATCTGCATATATTGCGAAAGCATCAGGCAGACACTATAGATGGGAGGAATGATAACACAGGCATATGCGCCCTTATTTTTGCGAAGCCGATAGAGTCCCGCACGAAATAATTTATTCATGCTTGCCACCTCCCACTAAGTTGAGATAATAGCTTTCCAGACTTTCCTCGTATTCCTGCACGGAAAACATCCTGCAATTCTGTTCTGCCAACTCCAACGCAACATCGGAAACTACCAGTTCCCCATAAACATTTGCCTGCGTATCTGACAAGATCTCATATTCAAGACCTCTTTTATCCAGAATATGAGCGAGTACAGCAGTATCCGTCACTTGCAGTTTCACACACTTCCTACAGGTATTTTCCAGCTCTTCTGCCGTAATCTCTTTCACTATAGTTCCCTTGTCAATAAATCCATAATGAGTAGCAAGTCTTGACAATTCATCCAAAATATGACTTGAAATCAGCACCGTGATCTGTCTTTCCCGGTTCAGCTTTAATATCAGTTCCCTCATCTCTACGATCCCCTGTGGATCCAGACCATTGGTTGGCTCATCCAACACAAGCAGATCTGGTTTTCCTGCCAGCGCAATCGCAATTCCCAGTCTCTGACGCATTCCGAGAGAAAAATCTTTTGCCTTTTTCTTCCCTGCATCTTCCAGCCCCACCAGTTTCAAAGTCTGAGGGATCCCTTCAAAAGACGGCAAGCCCAAAACATAATACTGCTCTTTCATGTTTTCTTCCGCCGTCATATCCAGATAAATCGACGGGGTCTCCACAACTGCGCCGATTCTTCTCTGCGCTTCCAAAATTTTCTTGTCCGTATTTTCGCTTCCATATAACCTGTAACTTCCGGATGTCGGTCTTTGCAGTCCGCAGATCAGACGGATCAATGTAGTTTTCCCCGCCCCGTTCTTTCCTACAAATCCATAAATTGCACCTCTCGGGACATGCATAGAACACTGGTTCAGTGCCTTAAAGTGCCCGTAGTTTTTGCATAAATGATCGGTGGTTAATACATACTCCATAACAATTTGGCCTCCTTACCTTTTCTTTCCAACATATTCTATCTGTAAAGTGTTAAGAAAGCTGTTAAGAAAAGTGCAAAGAAACTGTAAATATTTCTCACTCTGCCATCTTAAAACCGATTCCCCATACTGCTTCTATATAATCTTTCCCCGAGATTTCCCGCAGCTTCTTTCTCAGATTACTGATGTGAACCCGCAGTGAACTTTCCATACAATCCGGTGTTTCTTCGCTGACACGGTCAAGCAGCACAGTCTTTGTGATCACCTGTTTTGGATGCTCCAGCAAAATTTTCAAGATGGCAAATTCTGTCTTTGTCAGTTTTACCTCATGTTCCCCAACCCATGCTTCATGCGTGACCATATTCACTGTAATTTCTCTATACATCAGTTTTTCCGAAGAATCTGATCTTGTACTTTTCCTGAGCTGCACAACAATCCTTGCCAGCAATTCTTCAATTTCAAACGGTTTTGTAATGTAATCCTCCGCGCCATTCAGCAAAAGAGCAACCTTATCTTTCACTTCAACCTTTGCGCTCATCACAATCACCGGAATTTTTTCAATCTGCGACAGCACTTCCTCTCCTGTAAGCCCCGGCAGCATCAAATCCAATAAAATCAGATCCGGCTTTTCGTTTGCCAGAAACAGTAATGCCTCTGTCCCGGAATAGGCATGGGAAACCTGATATCCCTCCTGTATCAGAACCTCTTCCAGCATTTCATTGATATGAATATCGTCATCTATGATTAAAATATGGCTCATAGAAAGCTCCTTCCTGATTTCAATTTTCTTATTCGGAATTTATAAAATTTTTGCCATATAATACTCGTCCACAACTTCTCCTTTTACCAACATTGATTTTGCTCTTATTCCTTCTACTTTAAAATCACTTTTTTTCATATAATTTTCTTGCTGCTTCATTATGACATTCCACAGTAAGCTCCAGCCGAATGACAGAATTTTCCTTCGCCCATTTTTCCAGATTTTCAAAAAAAGTCGTGCCGATCCCTTTCCCCTGATACTCTTTCAATACACCCACAACAATATATGCAGTATGAAAATTTCGATGAAACTCTCCCCTCTCTGCCCGGAGATACCCCACTATTTTATTGTCTGCCTTTGCAATTTGTAAAAAGTCATTTCCATGTATCACGTTATGATAGATATCCGTTTCTAATTCTTGAATATCCATATGCTGCTTTCTTTCATTTGGTTCATACATCATAAAATTCGTTTCTGCATCAAGAGCATTTAACAAACTCCAGAAATGTTCCATTTCTTCGATTTCTATCTTTTTATAAATCACCTATATCCCCCTTATCACTTTAGAACCGTTTTCGGCTCCTTTGTAGCTTCCGGATTTAAATCATATCTTCAAAATTGTTTTCTATTTCATAAATTCCTTTATATGGACATTCAATATAATATTTCCCGTTCTCTTCATAATAAAACATGGTTGTCATTCCACCATTATTTTCAATATTTATCGTTCCATATTCTTCTGCTGACGGATAATCTTGAATCGATTGTTTCTCCGTTCGTTTTCCAGTCGCAATCTCTGATAATATCTTCTGGATGCTTTCTGAATCATCATATATTTTTTGAATACTGTTCGTGAAATCAATACAAATAGAGTCAACATTCTCCGCTTTTGGAAGAATCGGTGAGCGATTATCCTCTGCACATCCAAAACACAGACATAAACAAATTCCCAATACAACAAATAACTTCTTCATTCTACTTCTCCATATGTAAATTAAGCCCCTTGCCTTTTTCAGACAAGAGACCTAAAAACTTCTTCACAGTCTATCATTTCCTCGCTGCAATCAAATACCGATGAATCGTCCCTTCAATTTTCCCTTGATTCTCAATTATCCTTTGCATTTTCAGCAACTGCTCAAAGCATTTATCAACTGAAAAACCAGGAAACTCCCATTCAATAATATGTGCAAACCATACAAACGCACCAATATCATAAAATTTAATTGGTCGATACGCTTCCTCTGCAGCAAGAATATGAAATCCTGCATCGACAAACGCATTTCTCTGCTCTTCCAGATTTAAATGAGGAAACGGACTTTCCACTTCAGGCAGAACCATTTCCACTAAATCTCTATCGTTATCGCCGCCAACCTGTTGTGTAACAAAGATTCCACCCTTTTTTAATAATCGATACAATTCCCTGGCATCAAAATTTCCATGCCTGTTTATAATCATATCAAATGTCTCATTATCATACGGAATCCTTGAAGGTGTATTACACTCTTTAAAATCAATTCCTAAAGGCAGCAACTTCTCCTGACACAATCGCACATTCGGCTCGAATCCTTCTGTCGCTGCTGTTCTGGCAAACGGATGATTCAGAGACAATAAAAATTCACCCCCGCCCGTATCATAATCCAACACTTTGGCCGTATCCGTTAAATACTGTCTCACGATCTTCTCATAATCCCACGGCAAATCATTCTCTTCCTCATACCTCCCATGGATATGCGAAAAATCCCAACCTTTGATATATGCCGTCTTCTCTTCCTTTTTCCAAATTGATTTTAATTCTGCTCTATTCATTTTAACTGCTTCCTTTCAAATTTTCTATAAATAAAAATGATTTGATCGGTGCAGCCCTGCCAGCATATGTTTTTACTTTTATTTTAACCTCGATACAATCTGCTGCCAGTTTTAAAACTGCACCGAGTAATTAATTCGTTTCATTCTCTCTAACCTCCGTATTTTCAATTTACAATAGCTCCTTTAGTTTGTCAAGAAACGCTTCTTCACCCCAGGTATTGATCTTGAAAAGCATTGCCTGACTGCCGCCTGCAGCAATCGCAGAAAGTTGAATCGGTCCGCTTCCATTCTGAAAAAGAGTTACATTCAGGCTCACCCGATTATCTCCAACATAACTATATCGTTCGAAAACACGAACACTGCATCTGGCAGTTCCACTTTCAAAGTCACTGAACTCTTCCAATGATGCTGACATACTACTGTTCTGTATGCCATTTTCAATTTTACGAAGTAATTCATAAAAATCTCCACTTACTGTCTGTTCTAATTTTGCCATCTTCGTTCTCCTTCTCTTTTAAAGTCACAGTCTGTAAATAGCCGATAAAAACTTTACGCGCATCTTCCACCGCCCATAGCAAAGGAGTCTCGCATATACCTGCTTTATACAGGAATTGTTTCGCTGCTTCCATGGAAAACGGCGGTTCAAGATACTCCATGACCTCGGAATCCGAGGGCACATGATACAGTGGAAACAAATCCTCTGTTGTCATTTTTCGGATTGTCAGTTTTTCTGTTTTCAAGAACACGGCCGCCTCACCTCTCCATACATTTAACCGCACCTACATATCTTCCAGTTTCTTAGAAATCACAAAATGAAGAATCAATGCCGCTGCAACGACACAAAGACAAAGTATCGTACACCACATCGGCACGCTCATATCCAGTTGAACCCGCAAAAGAAGTGTAATTGCCAAAAACACCGCACCTACAGTCTGTATAAAACTCAATATCTTCTTTTGAAATTCTTGTAATTTTCTTCTGTTCTTTATTTTTTCTAATTTCCAGATTCCATAATTAATCTGAATATCCTGCGCCGCTTCATCCGATATCAGTTCATCCATACTTACCTTCAATTCAAGTGCCAATTTTTTTGCTGTGATCAAATCCGGGCATCTTGAGCCGTTTTCCCATCTGCAGATTGTCTGTCTTGATACATACAATTTATCCGCAAGCTGCTGTTGAGTCAGATTTTTTTCTTCTCTTAATTTTTTGATGTTATTTCCAAATGCCATACTCTGTACCTCCCTTTGCTCGTATCTTATAACGACAAAACTCAAAAAGAAAGCACCATCCTGTATTTTCTTTGTTTCCATTTTGGTAACATCATTCCATCACCATTTATCATGGACATGAAATCTATGTTCCGACAGAATATACTTTGTTCTGATTCAAATATGCATCAGTAAACTGAAGTTGTATTTGTTGAAATATTAAATTTCAACAGTTTCTCCGCAAGATATATAATATATGTTATTCATATGATGAGACAAATAGTCAAATGCTGTCTTCCCTGTGCAATGACACGTATAAAACTTCATGTCTTTATATTTCTGTAATTCCATCACAATATCATCTAACAGTTCCTTTGATACTGATTTCCTTGTAAACGGATTGAACAAATGAAAACCACCTATACAAAAACATGGTCGGTACTTCTCTGCTTTTTGCATGATATTAACAACGCCAGCATGTCCACATCCCATAATAAGTACTGCCTGTTTTTCTGAAATAATTAAATTTTGCTCGTGTCTAAAAGTATCTTTTCCCTTCTCATCATAAAGACTCTTATTGGCGGGAGAATAAAACTTATTTGTTTTACTCACTGTAAATAGTGATAATTCGTCATCTATTTTATAATCGCCGTCCAAGAGTATAATTTGCCTGTTTGATTTAAGTTTACTATCAATTCCAACTGGTATTTTCAGAAGCAATGTTTTGCTATAATGCGGTTCAAACGCTTCTTTTTGTACATAAAAACACAATAAAAATCTGATTATCCGCTAAAACACAGTATCTATCAGCATTTTCAAGGAAACAAACACATCAATTTACTACTTATTTACTATTAACGAATGAGCCTTGATACGCAAGTTTTCCTAGATATGCAAAGATATGGTACAGCACATCAGTATTGAAACAAGAAAAAATTGAATAACTCATAGACTATGGAACGCCTAAAATGACGTTCCTTTTCTATTTCCAGCCGTTCTTATTGGACGGCTATTTTATTACCTAAAATGAAAGGAGCATTAGATTTATGAAAAAGATATTAAAGCGATTGTGTACGGGCTTCTTAGCTTTTGCAACTGTCGTTACTGCTTTACCGAGTACACCCGTTCATGCAGAAAACAAGCAATACTGGACGGAAAGTGCAGAGCGTGTCGGTATCATTGAAAAAGTAATGAATGACGGTTCTATCGGTTCGACATTCAATGAGGGCATGATGAAAGTTGAGGGCGAAACTGCCTATTGTATTGACATCAATACAGATTTTAAGAATGGCTACAAGACCAGAACTGACGCAAGCTCACGCATGAGTGCCGACCAGATTTCAGATGTGGCGTTATCCTTAGAGTATGTCAAACAGTATAGCGAAGCTCACAAGGAACTGAACTACAAACAAGTTTATCTGTTGGAACAATGTGTTGTCTGGCAGAGATTGAGCGTACATCTTGGCTGGCAATGTGATAACGTGCGAGCTTCTTATGATGAAATTCCAAAGGCTACGCAGGACGAAGTTTTCGCTGGTGCAAAAGCCTTTGTCAAAGAGAATAAAGGACGCTATGAATGTGGCGGTTATATCTACTCTGGCGAGGGGCAGGAATTAGGGCAATTCTGGGCGAAATTAAATGTCGGAAATGCGAAACTGCAAAAGACTTCCAGTAATACCAGCATTACAGACGGTAACGGGAACTACTCAATCGCTGGTGCAACATACGGTGTCTTTGCTGATAAGGACTGCACGAAACAGCTTGCCACCCTTACGACTGATGAAAACGGAAATACAGATGTTGCAGAGGTAAAAGCAGGCACAGTCTATATCAAGGAATTATCCGCACCAGCAGGATATAAAGTAGATAAAACTGTATATTCCTTAAAGGTTGAAGCTGGAAAGACAGCGACTTTGAAAGTATCAGATACACCCAAAGTAACAGACACTTTGATTGAGCTTTTCAAGATTGATATGGAAACACAGAAAGTCAATCCGCAGGGAGACGCTTCTTTAGCAGGTGCGGAATTTACATGGAAGTATTATGCTGGCTTCTACAATAAAGACAATCTCCCTGCCGAAGCTACTCGTACATGGGTTACAAAGACAATCGCTGAAACAGACAGCGACGGGACAACCCACTACATCACAAAATTAGCGGACGCTTACAAGGTGTCTGGCAACAACTTCTATATGCAGGACGGTAAGGCGGTTCTTCCACTTGGAACGCTAACTGTTGAGGAAACAAAAGCTCCAAACGGCTACTTGTTAGACGGTGCATATATGCAGGCTGGCGATAAGTCCGAACAGATTAAGGGCTTATATGTAACACAGATTACCGAGGACGGCGACCTTGCCGTATTAACTGGAAGTAACCAGTTTTCCGTATCTGACAAGGTTATCCGTGGCGGTGTGAAAATTCAGAAACGAGATTTAGAAACGGGCGATACAAAGCCACAAGGAAGTGCCACTTTGAAAGATACTGCTTTTGACATCATTTCCTTAAATGATAATTCTGTTTTGGTTGAGGGCAAGCTATACAAGAAAAATGAAGTCGTAAAAACTATTCGTACAGATATTGAGGGTATCGCTTCTACTTCTTCTGACCTCTTACCTTATGGAAAATTCCGTATCGTTGAAAGTGAAGCTCCCGACGGTTACTTAACTGACGGTGCAAAACCGATTGATTTTGCAATCACAGAGAATGGAAAAATCGTGGACTTAACCGACGAAGCCCACTCTATCTACAATCAGATTAAGCGTGGAGATATTGAGGGCGTAAAAATCGGTGCAGGCACACACAAGCGTCTTGCTGATGTATAGCGATAGGTAAGGCTTTGAAGTAATCTCCACCTTTTCCCCCGCTCTACACCGTACATGATGCTTTCGCATCATACGGCGTGCCATCATACTCAAGTAAATTTATAAGTTATCCTAAATTATTCACGGAACAGTATCTGAAGCGATAACTGTGCCATGAATCTAAAAATTGATCCATGCAGCCATAACATCACTCAATTAACCCGTCAAAAGGGTATAAAATCCCTGTGGCAGAGTTCAGAGTGCAATTGTTAAGCTATCAAGGTTCGTTAATAGTTGCTATTCCAGCTGTACATTCAGCTTACCGATATTTGAAAGTGTCTCATAGAATTCATTCTTATAAGGGCAGCTACTGCACAGCTTGAATGTGATATATCTTGCTGAACGAATTATTTTTGCAGCAATCTTCAGCAGTTTTAAACGGACGGTATCT